>Ga0315318_10001418_pt1 | contig 10477 bp, 10 predicted proteins | sample M1200m3416metaG_FD_203703 | JGI IMG/M metagenome (GOLD analysis project Ga0315318, IMG submission 203703) | Ammonia-oxidizing marine archaeal communities from Monterey Bay, California, United States - M1 200m 3416 | ecosystem: Environmental > Aquatic > Marine > Coastal | place: USA: California... | reverse complement strand
ATTGGAGACAAAACAAAAATTCTTCAAAACACATGTGTATATGGAAGAACAAAAATTGGGAAGGGAACAATCATAAAATCTAATACAACAATAGGTAGTGAAGGATTTAGTTTTAGTTTTACAGGAAATGAACTTTTTCACTTTCCACACGTTGGTTCTATAAGAATTGGAGAAAATGTATGGATTGGTTCAAACTGTACAGTTGAAAAATCGCAAATAGATGAAACAGTGATAGAAGATCACGTAAAAATTGATGATCTCGTGCATGTAGGTCATAACTCAAAAATTAAAAAATTTTCTCAAATCACAGTTGGAAGTATAATTGGTGGTAGAGTGACGATTGGTCAGGAATGTTGGATTGCACCGCATGTTGTAATTGATACAGGTATTGAAGTAGGTGAAAATTCGTTAATTGGAACATCAAGTTTTGTAAAAGCAGATGTGGAAAAAAACTCAATCATGATAGGTTCACCTGCTAAACTTTTGAGAAAAAATGTCTAAAAAGATAAAACCTTTTCGTCACTCGATAACTGCTCGTTACAGCGAAGTAGACCAACAGGGTGTTGTCTTCAATTCTCACTATTTAGCATACATAGATGACACGATGGATACCTGGATAAGGCAATTCTCAGATCTTCGTCAGAGATTTAATTGGGATATGATGAATAAGAAATGTAGTATTGAATGGTATGGATCAATCAAAAGTGGTGAGATATTAGATATCTATGTCATTGTTACACATTGGGGTGATACATCTTGGAATCTAGGATATATCGGTGTGTGTGAAGGACGACAAATTTTCACAGCTGAGATAGTATATGTTAGTGTAAAACTGGATAGCAATGAAAAAATTGAGACTCCCATTGGCGTTCGTGAGGCTCTTGGTGAGGCAGTAGACATTGAGAATTTCATAAACAGCTTTTTAAAAACTGATGACTCGAATAAATTATAAATTTAGATTAAGATATGACTATTAAACTAGACAAATCATTTGCTGCTTTTGAGGATGCAAAAAATTATCATCCAGGTGGAGTATTGGCTATCAGACGACCATATAATTATGTGGAAAACGAATATCCAATTTTTTTTGAAAGCGGAAACGGAGGAAAAGTTACTGATATTGATGGTAATGAGTATATTGACATGCTTTGTTCGTATGGACCCATAATAATAGGTCATAGAGAAAAAGAGATAGACGACGGTGTTATTAATCAGATTCGAAATAAGGGATTTAATTTTTCTCTCACACAGCCTATTCATAATACACTAGCAAAAAAAATTAATGAATTAATTCCGTGTGCGGAACAAACAATATTTGTCAAAACGGGATCAGATGCTACTTCTGCTTCTATTAGGGCAGCTAGAGCATATACAGGTAAAAATAAAATTTTGAGATGTGGTTATCATGGCTGGCATGATTGGTGTGCAGAAGTTAAAGGTGGAATCCCAAAAAGCGTTTATAGTGATGTTTTAGATTTTAACTACAATGATTATAACTCATTAAAGGAGATTATTGAAAACAATGAGGACGAAATTGCTGCAGTGATTCTTTGGCCCATTCATACTCCTTTAGGCAACAAGGTTGAAATGCCAAAGGATAATTTTCTTGAAAAAGTTAGAGACATAACAAGTAAAAAAAATATTGTGCTGATTTTTGATGAAATTAGAACTGGTTTTAGAGTTGATCTCGGAGGTGCACAAAAAAAATTTAATGTTATACCCGATCTTGCAACTTTTGGTAAAGCAATGGCTAATGGCTACTCAATATCTGCACTAGTAGGGAAAAGAGAAATAATGGAAGTTTACTCTGGTAAATCCTTCATAAGTAGTACATATTTTGAAAATAGCTTACCAATGGTTGCAGCACTAAAAACTATAGAATTTATTGAAAAAAATAATGTGATTGAAGACTTGGCTAAAAAAGGTAATTATTTTAAAAATAAACTAAATGAAATAATAAAAGATTTTGATAATTTATGTGAATTTTCTGGAGCTCCATGGATGCCTTATTTAACGTTTGTTCGTGATACAAAAGAAGTTTACAAAAAAAATAGAAAAATATTTTTTACAGAAATGATCAGAAGAAAAGTTTTTTGGCAGCCGTATCACCATAGTTATTTTTGTTACCGTCATTCATATGATGATATTGATTACGTGTTAAATTGTGTCAATGAATCACTTAAAGCAATTTTAAAAAATTAAAAATAAAAATTTGAAAAATATGAAAATAAAGCTAAGAGAAGTGATTGAAAAAGATTGGGATTATGTATTAGGTTTAAGAAATCAATTTTATGTAAATTCGTTCTATGTACAAACAAAACCAATTAGCAAAGACGAGCATTATGAATATATGAATAAACAAAAATCTAATCCTAATTTTCACCAGTGGATTGCAACTGATGGGAAAGGTGATATTGGTTATATTCGAATTTTAGATCAAGACATAAACATCATGGTAGAAAAAATATTCCAAACAAAAGGAATTGGCACAATTATGTTAAAGTTAGTTGAAGAAAATGCAAAAAAAATAGGGATTAAAAAATTAAAGGCTGTAGTTATGACTGGAAATGAAAGTAGTAAAAAAATTTTCATAAAAAACAACTATAAATTAAGATATGAATCGTTTGAAAAGGAGTTAGTGGATAATGATTAATTCTATCAAGTCAATACTTGATGAATTAGATTATAAGCTGAATGATGAGGATAGACACCTTGCAGAGATTTTTAACGAAAATGGATATTGTATAATTCCAAAATCTGATTTAATATCCGATAATATTGAGAAGTTTAGAGGAATTATTGATTCTTTACTCAAAAAAGAATCTTGGAGAGGTGGATGGGAAGGAAAAGAGGAATATATCAAATATAAAAAACAATTTCAGATTGGAGCCAATAGGTTAGGAAATCTTTTCGATAAACATGAAATTTTTCTCAAATTATTAACTGAAGAAAATATTCTAAAAATTTCTTATTGTATTCTTGGTGACGATATCAAAATTGGTGCCTTGGATATGCGAGAACCATTGAAGGGAAAAGGTTTTCAGGATTTCCATATGGATTGGCCGCCAAAAAAAACTGAAAACGGAAAAACAGAAAACATTATAGCTGCAATATATCTGAATGATTCAAAAAAGGATACTGGTGCGTTTAGAATTGTTCCAAAAACACATAGAAAAACCGGTTGGGTCCAAGAACATCTAGATGATCCATCATCACATCCAGATGAAATAATTGTTGAAGTTAAGGAATCAACTATAATTTTATTTGATGCAAATCTTTGGCACAGTGGAACCACTAACAATAGTGGAAATAGAAGACGTGTTTTGTATTTGGATCTAAGGCGAAGGGGAATACCACAATTGTTGAATCAAAGAATTTATTTAAATGAAGAAACGCAGGAAAGCCTTTCAGATATAGAAAAATTCTTGTTGGGTGTTAGAGATAATGATACGTCTTTTGAAGATAAAGTTTTTACTGCTGGAAATGTATATAGAAAACAATTCAAAACTGATAAATTTACTAAAAATTATTAAGCGAAGTATACTATGAATATTCTAATTGTTGTTGCTCATCCGGATGATGAGGTTTTAGGTATGGGTGGAACTATTTTGAGACATGCAACTCAAGGCGACAAGATCACTGTGGCATATTTGGCAACAGGTATAACATCACGCTATGATTCTAAATATCAAAATGTTAGATCTCATCTAAGTAATAAAAAACAGCAGATCAATCTGAAAAATCAAATTGATGAACTTAGAAAAGATGCTAAAAAAGCATGTAATATATTAAAAGTAAAAAAAAATATTTTCTTCGATTACCCTGATAATGAAATGGATACTGTTCCATTATTAAAAATTGTGAAAACTGTAGAAAAATTAGTAAAAGAAATCAAGCCTGATCGGATCTATACATCTCATTATGGAGATCTAAATGTTGATCATAGAATTGTTTTTGAAGCGGTATTAACTGCTTGTAGACCTGTTGCATCATCAATAAAAGAAATAATGTGTTTTGAGATATTATCATCAACGGAATGGTCATTTCCTTATGTGTTCAAGCCAAATTATTTTATCAACATCAAAAATCAACTGGATAAAAAAATCAAGGCTATGCAAGCTTATAAAAACGAAATTAGAAAGTTTCCTCATCCTAGATCAGTTGAAAATATTAAAAATTCAGCTGACAGATGGGGAACAATATCAGGATTTCATGCTGCCGAGGCTTTTGAAGTAATTAGGAAAATAATAAAATAATTTTTAATTAGAAAGGCGTTTGATATTTTCTATATGGAATAATGCTAATTGTGTTAATTCTGGTTTAAATTTTTCTAGGTATTCCATGATTTTATGAGAATTAATTTCTGTATTGGCATAATAACCACCAATCTTAAATTTAGATTCAAAATCAATGTACAATCTAACATACGGAAATTCAAATGCATATTCATTAATTGCATCCAAATATTTTCTAACCTCATCTGGATTAACCTCTATTTTCAAAGACTTTCTTATCGCTTGAGGTAACTCAGTTATAGATTGCAATTTATGAACTGATGATAGTTGATATGGTCCAACATTTTCAAATATAATTGATGGTTTGTTATGAATCGCAGCTTCTATTGCAGTGGTTCCTTTTATTGATATAACTAAACTACTTTTCTTAATCAATTCCTCTGAATTTACTGTGTGGTGTAATAATTTTACATTATACAAACTCATTATTTTTTTCATTTCAGAAATACTACGCCAGCCTCTGACATTCATCATAAAATGCTCTTTAACGTATAAATTGTATCCCACAGGAAGAGCTTTTGCAATGTTTTGTATCACATCAAATTGATTTGTATAAAAAGGTGCACCTAACAACAATATTCTTTCTTGTTCTTGATGTAATGGAAAATAAATAAACGGTGAATCATTTTCTATGTTTTTGCTTAAATTTTTTTCCATAAAATTTTTACGATGTTTTTTTCTTAATTCATAAGCGATTCTATCAAAAATTACTTTAATTTTTGATCTACCAAAATAAGTATAATGAGTTTGTACATTAGTATCTTTTGTGAATAAATACTTTAAAGATGCTTTAAAATATTTTGAGCGAGAAGTTAAGAACCCACCATAAACTCTTTTATCGGAATTTGAGTCACGTATATTTTCAAATTTTTCGTTCAACTTAATTTTTTTATATATATTTGGTTTGATGGTTTTTGGTAATGGAAGAAATTTATCATGTTCATCAGATAAATAATATATATTTCCATTAGGTAGACGATCTTTTGTAACAGGCGTTCTTGATGGTACAGTCAGTAAAATTTTAATATTTCGTGCTTTACAAATTTTATAAAATAAATGATTGTGTTGTTGATGAGTTTCAAACATAACCAAAAAATCAGGTTTTACCTCATCCAGAACTCTTTCAAAGAGTTTTATTCCATCTTCTAAAATTAATAAAATTTCATCACGTGAGAATTTATAAAAATTATTAAAATTATTGAAAATTCTGTCATTTGCTGCAATTACCCATAGTGGAATATTATATTTTTTTTCTATGGATTTGAGATAATTTAAATCGGGTTTTCGTTTTGTTTTTAAAATATAATCATGGTAAAACCAAATTTTTTTAAATTTAACAAGTTTTTGACTTTCAAAAAATAATTTTGGCTTATCAGTCATTTCAAATATTGAGAATAATTCACAATCAAAATTATCTTGAATGTATTTAGCTAATCCATAATGAACACCCGATGTATCAATCCAAAAAAATAATTTTGGCTTCATAATTAAAGGGATTTTTGCGATTAGATAAAACCTGTTATAAAATTGTGCTTATATAATCCATGAAATTAATTCGTAGAAATAGTATTATGATGTAATTCTTATTCATTTTTTGTAGATATGAAGGATGTTGTAGTAGGACTGGGTGAGATTGGTAAACCTATGTTCAAACTCATATCAAAATCTATTAAAACTGTTGGATATGACAAAAATACAAAATTAAATCCAAAATCTAACCAAAAATATGTGGAATTACCAACTAGATTTATTCATATCTGTATTCCATTTAACAAATCATTTTATACTAATTTAAAAAAATCAACTAAAAAATTTTCTCCAAAAAGTATCGTAATACATAGTACTATATCACCTGGAACAACTTCATGGTTACAAGCAAAGTTCAATATTCCAATAATTTATAGCGCTACTAGAGGGGTACATAAAAGAATGCTGCGTGATCTTAGAAGATACACGAAGTTTTTTGCGATACAAAAAAATGCACCAGATGCAAAATGGGCCAGTTCACAATTTTCGTTATTAATGAGAAAAGCTGGTGTTAAAACTAAACGTATGTCCAATCCTCTAACATTAGAACTTGGAAAGATAGTTTGTGATACATCATATTATGGTTGGTTGATAAACTATGCACAGATATCACAAATCATTGCTTTAAAAAATAAAGTAGATTATAACGAGATGTGGTCATTTGCTGATGAAATTCATAAATTTCTCGGAAATAGACCTATAATGTTTCCAGGTAATATAGGCGGTCACTGTGTAATTCCTAATCTTGAATTGATTAACGATAATTCATTAAATCAAATAAATAAAATAAATAAGAATTTTAAAAATAGATTGTGAACAGACTATAATTTGCCTTTTATAAAATCAATCGAGTCAACTGGGGAAGGATCAATGCCTGACAAAACTGCATTATAGATACTTGTAAAATCCAGTTGGTAAATTAAACATACAAGTTTTGATAAAATACTTCCATCTTTTGAAAAAATTTCTTGATATTTGATATCTTTTTCATTAAAAAATTCTTTCATAATGTTCAATCTTTCCTTTGTTTTGATATAATCGTCGGTTCCTTGAAGAAGTATTGGTTGTAATTTTGTAGGTTTTTCCCAGGCAACAACTCCATTATGACATGATTCAATGATATTTTCAATTATAGTATGCGTTTTAGCATTTTCCTGCATTGAATTCTTAAATCTCACAGCAGCTGGTTGTAAACCCCATGGATAATACATTAACGGAATGTAAGATATCCATTTTGCAAGATTAAGCGCATAGTTTTTCTCATTCAAATTTGAAGAATTTATTTCGTTTTTGACCTCGTCAAGTTTTAGAAATGATTCAGTTACATCTGTTCGTTTTAACGGTAATACATCCTCTAATACGTTGATAATTGAATATAGGAAAGTTAGAAATGATGCTCTTGGAGAATGATATTCAGGAATAATATAATGAGAAATATTATTTTTTTGAGACAATTCCTGTAATTTTCCACCTGAGGAGAATGCAATAAATTTTGCATTCGATTTTAAATTATTCCTTAAAATTGTTAATGTTTCATCTGTGTTTCCAGAAATACTCGTAAGAACTACAAGAGTATTCGAATCAACTGTTTTAGGTAGCAAATAACCCTTTACAACACTTACATGAATGTCATCTTTTGAAAGCAACGATGACATTACATCACCAATTGTACCTGAACCTCCCATTCCGGCAAAAACAATATGATCTACATCTTTTACATTAAATTTCCCTAAATTCATTTCATAACTTTCTTTTGCAGTTTGAGGCCATTTATCATAAACCTCATACATTTTTTTAGAATCTATTCTTTGGAGTTCTTTAGAATTCATTAATCTATTAATCAACTATGACTGGAATAAAATACTTAACTACTAAATGATAATCTTGAAAAAATTGCGAAATAATATAACCTGTAATCCTTGTTATAATTTTCATGACTCTAAAAACTATTGAATGGAAAAATAATTCTGTCATAATGATTGATCAGACTAAACTTCCAAATCAATTATTGTTTGTAACTTATACGGATTATAAGCAGGTGGCAAATGCGATTAAAACTTTAGTTGTTAGGGGTGCTCCAGCTATTGGAGTTTCTGGCGCATTTGGTTTAGCTTTGGCTACCTTACAAAGTAATGCATCTACAAAAGAGGAGATGATCAATGATCTTAATAGTGCTAAAAATATTCTTTTTGAGACTAGACCTACTGCTGTAAACTTAGCATGGGGACTAGAAAAGATTATGGAGGTAGCAAGATCTTGTAAGGATCCTGAAGAAATAAAAAAAACCGTTGTAGAAACTGCAAAACAAATGGCGGATCAGGATGTTAAAATTAACATGACCATGGGTAAACATGGTTCAAAACTATTTGATGATAATGATACTGTATTAACTCATTGTAATGCTGGAGCTCTTGCTACCGTTGGATATGGAACTGCATTAGGTGTTATTAGAGCAAGTAAGGAAAGTGGAAAAAATATCAAAGTGATAGCTACAGAAACTAGACCTGTCCAACAAGGTTCTAGGCTCACAGCTTTTGAACTAAAACATGACGGCATAGATGTTAGCCTAATCCCTGATACAGCGGTTGGTTATACTTTAGCGAATAATTTAGTAAACAAAATAATAGTTGGTGCTGATAGAATTTTGAAAACTGGTCATGTTTTTAATAAAATTGGAACATACCAAGTGGCATTGCTTGCTAAACAACATGATGTACCATTTTATGTTGCAGCTCCATTATCTACTTTTGATCTAAGTAATAACCCTGAAGATATTGTTATAGAACAAAGAAAATCATCTGAGGTAACTATGATAGGGGAGAAGAAAACTGCTCCTGATGATATTAATGTTATAAATCCGGCTTTTGATATGACACCGCCTGAACTCATTTCAGGAATAATAACTGAAAATGGAGTGATTACAGCACCATTCGTAGAAAATATTAAAGAATTATTCGCAGCTAATGAATAGAACGTTTTTATTTATTCCTTAGTTTTCTCAGCATATGAGTCAAGTTACCACTGAACAAATTACAAATTCTCTTAAACAATGCATGGATCCAGAAGTTCCCCTCAGCATTGTGGATATGGGATTAATTTACGGAATAGATGTGTCTGCCAATAATGATGTTAACATCAAAATGACAATGACCACAAAAGGGTGTCCATTACATGATACTATGGTTGATGATGTTACTAGGTATACAAAAAAAGTTCCTGGTGTAAATAATGTTCAAGTTGACATAGTTTGGGATCCTCCATGGACTATGGATAGAATGTCTGATGACGCTAAAGCAAAAATGAAAGGTTTTGGTAACCAATCTACACCTGCACCAATTAACTATGAAACATCAATGCCACAGGGAGTAGGTAAGATGGTAAAACAGGAGGACGGTTCTGTAATGTTAGCTAATGAACACGATCAAGGATTTATGGTAAACCAAGCAATCATCGACTTTTGGAGATCATGTAATGGAGAGAGAAAGGTTACAGAATTAGTAGAACTTTTTGCACAACAAACAGGACTACAACGTTCACAAGTGGAAAAAGAGGTAATGCAACTTTTAAAGCAATTACAAGAAGGAGGTCTGATAGTTTTGAAAAATCAAAACGATACACCAAATGTAGAATTTAAAAGTAGAAACTGATTTTATACTCTAAAACTTCTAATTAGATATGAAAAGTTATTTTCAACATCTCAAATCAACGCAAGAATTTGGAGAAACCCACATGGGTCTCTACATAAAAAAACCAATATTTCGTAGTTCTGGTGTATTTCCTGTAATTCATAATCAAAATTATTCTACATCAATTCACTTTTTGGGATATTGGTTATTAAAAAGACAAATCCCAGAAGTTACATTAACTATAACTTTAAGAGAACAATCTGGTAAAGTATTATTAAGAAAAATTCAAATAATTAATGAAACAAAAGCATTTTCAATAATTCTCAAATCTCTTTTAGATGAAATAAATTATAATTTCCAATCAAATTTTATCGGATCAATTGAAACAGAGTTCAATTCTACAAGAGATATGATATTTCCATACCCCGCTCTAGTCTTAGAATATTATAATGATGATTTCAATACTTGTGTTCATACTTTAGGAAGAATCTATAATGATTTTGAAGATTTCAAAGAAAATGATCAATTTAAAGTTCCTGAAACAGGATTTGATATTCATGAAACAAATGATCTAAACTCATTTCTATCTTTTGTTAACGGACCACTGCATAATCAAGATGGCCAGATTGAATACATTATCACAAATTCAAAATCTGATAAATACAATGGAAATTTTAAACTAGGAAAGATTAACCCTTTTGAAACAAAAATGGTTTTTTTTAAAGACTACATACCAAACCTATCCAAAATTCTTGATAATGATTCTGGGACAATTTCCTTAAAACATAATTTTGAGGGATTTTACCCACGATTTCTTGTAGGTACAATACAATCATCTCTCCCTTCTGTGAGTTTTACTCACTCATATTATGATTGTACATCACGTTCAGATAAAACAGATTTTTGGAATAGAAGTAATGATACACATTATGATTCATCAGTATACATACCACTTTTTACAAAAAATAATGAATACACAAACTTGATTATATATCCAAATTTTTCTCCTTCTAATTTCTTTGTAAATCT
>Ga0315318_10001413_pt1 | contig 10490 bp, 7 predicted proteins | sample M1200m3416metaG_FD_203703 | JGI IMG/M metagenome (GOLD analysis project Ga0315318, IMG submission 203703) | Ammonia-oxidizing marine archaeal communities from Monterey Bay, California, United States - M1 200m 3416 | ecosystem: Environmental > Aquatic > Marine > Coastal | place: USA: California... | reverse complement strand
GAAGGCAGGTAGATTCTGATTTTCACTTCCTAGTGCATAACTGACCCAGCCGCCCATGCTTGGGAAACCATCCTGCACGAAACCAGTAGAGAGGAAATTTTCCGCGGGTCCGTGAGTATTTGATTTGCTGGTGAGCGAGTGGATGAATGCGATGTCGTCGGTCAGTTCCGCGAGATGCGGAATCATTTCCGAGACCATTTTTCCGGTCTGTCCGCGGGGCCGGAACTCGTACTGTGGCTTTGCCAGATTGCCCGCGGGACCCTGAAAAGTCACTGCAGGCCCTCCGACAAGAGGTTTGCCGTCTTGTTTAATCAATTCTGGCTTATAGTCCCAGGTCTCCAATTGGCTAACGGCTCCCGGGCAGAAGATTACGAGAACATTCTTTGCCTTCGGAGCGAAGTGCGGCACACGAGGGGCATAGGGTCGCGATGGATCGATCACTGGCTGTTTTCCCGCAAGTAATCCCTCGGTCCCAAGTAAACTCGTCAGCGCGATCGAACTCAGTGCAGTGGCACTGTTACCTAGGAATGCGCGACGATCCAATAACTGCCGTCCGCTTGGTGAAATATGTTCGGCGCCGTTTCTCATGGAATAAAAAGAAATTCGTTACTGTTGAATATTGCCCGGCACAGAGTTTCCAGGCCCTGTCGGTGCACTACCGATTCTGCGTCAGCCATTTCGTTCGGATGTGGATCACGGCCGTAAGCGAGCCAATACGTGCGTGCGACTTGGGCCGGCACCTGCGCACCGGCATCTTCCCTGACGCGTTTTGCCATCGCTTCGGATTCATCGATCGTGAATTGGCTATTGAACAGGTTCAGTGCCTGAATCGGTGTCGTGCTCTGCCGTCTGCGTGATACGCTCTGGCCAGCGTCAGGACAATCGAATGCGCCAAAGACTGAATCAGGCTCCATTCTGATCTTGTGCGCGTAGATCATACGGCGCAGGCCATCGCCTTGAAATTTTAAAATCGGAGGGAATCCATTGAGTCCGCCGCGTGAGAAAAATAGATCGAACCCGGGTCCACCGGTTTTCAGATTCAGTCTTCCGCTAACTGCCAACATTGCATCGCGGATACCTTCTGCTTCCAGACGACGGGATGGGAACCGCCACAATAGCCGCACCTCGGCATCTTTGGCACTCGCATGTGTCACGATCTGTTCCGATTGTCGGTAAGTATCTGATAGAACGATTAAACGGTGCAAGTGCTTCACTGACCAACCTGATCGGATAAATTCCGCAGATAACCAGTCAAGGAGTCTGGGGTGAGATGGGGCGGCGCCGATCTTACCGAAATCATTTGCTGTCTCAACGATTCCGATCCCGAAATGTCCCTGCCAGATCCTATTGACTGCGACACGAGCTGTGAGTGGATTTTTCTCGTCAGCGATCCATTTTGCCAATGCTACCCGGCGCTCCGATTCAGGCGCATCTTTTGCTAAAGATAAATCACCGAGTGCACTCAGCACAGTTGGAGTAACTTCCTCTTCGGGTTGTTCGGCATCGCCACGATTTAAAATGTGAACTGGATCGGGTTTGCCAAAAATCCCTCCAAAGACTGATCTGGATTTGGAAAATTCTCTTAGCTGAGCCTCTATATTGCTTTTCTCCTGCATTAGGGACTTGGACTTTGATTGTTGTTTGGGATCCTGAGCGATTACACCAACTTGATTATTTTGCGCTTCAGGGGCGCTGGTACAGGCTTCAATTTCGCGTATCGTCCAGTGCTTGTGTTGTCTCTCATTTGCCCATTCCAATTCGATGCCGGTGGCTCCCGGTACTGGATCGAAAACGATAGAATAAAACCCATCATGTTCAGTATCGAGGTGTTCAATCGTGTTGCCGTTGATGACAACATTAGGTAGAGGATTCGCATCACCGCTGAACATTTTGACTGAGAGATTAGTGACATCGGAATAGGCTCTTGCAGTGAGATCCTTATCAGAATCGGTAGTGACGCGCACAGTGATCTGTTTCATGCGGCCATTATTGTCGTTACCCTCGATGTCATTAATGCGGATATGCGAAAGGCTGTGAATTGCTCCCTCTTCGAGCGCCAGTAGTGAGCGCTGTGGGGCCGTTACTGTGCCACCATTTGTTGTGAAGGTCATGGTTCCGACATCACCGTCGAACGCATTTTCAAAAACGTTATTTCCAGTTCGGCCCGGGCCAGGTTCAACGACTCCGTTAACGATATCAATTAGTGATCGGCGGTCCTTCGAATCTGCCACCGCCTGCCATTTTCCCGAATCATCGGCAACCTCGATCACGTATTCAAGCGCCAGCCTGTCTTTGAACTTGCCGTCACGGTCCCGTGCCCAGACGACACGTTCAATAGTATGTTCGATAGGAAATTCGAGCATTACCCATCCGGTCTTTTCATTGCACATCCAGCTGTGAGTATTACCAAACTTTCCGTCATTAATAAAATCAAGCTGGTGCCGGTTAGGTTCTTCTTTGCTACCTGAGGCGCTCCTAGTCACGTTGAGTGATGAGAGAGCAATGTTGTTGCCATTTGAGTCGAATACTTCTAGTTCATCAATGCAGGGCTCGTACAGATTTGTCTTTTGGATGGTGAACCTGATTTTCCGTGCCTTAACCGGAGCAAATCTTTCGACATTGATTGAGGCTTTAACTGGCGGTCGCTCCACGCCTGACCGAGCGAGAGGTACGAGACCGGCCACGGCACGATCAATTTCACGTACACGGGATTTCAGCTCTTCCTTCTGCTTGTGTAAGGCCTCTGATTCGGACGATTGGATCGGACGCTCGCCGTAGGACACTCCGGCGAAGAACGCCTGCATGGAGTAGTAATCCTTTGCCGAGATAGCATCAAATTTGTGATTGTGACAGCGAGCACAACCAACGCTGAGCCCGAGAAATGCCTCACTGGTGTTGATGACGATTTCACCTAACTCGTCTTGGCGCGCGAGCCGCATCGATGCAGCATCTTTGCCAATCTGGCCTGGTAACAGGCGTGCTGCTGTCACTAGAAAACCGGTCCCGGCATCCTTGCCGAACTGATCTCCCGCTATTTGCTCGCGGATGAATTGGTCAAAGGGTGTGTCATTGTTGAAGGCCGCGATCACGTAGTCCCGATATGGCCACGCGTTTGGGCGCGGCGTATTTACTTCTAATCCGTGAGTATCTGCATAGCGCACAACATCGAGCCAGTGTTGGGCCCATCGCTCCCCATATCGCGGCGAAGCGAGTAGTTGATCAACGACGCGTTCGTGTACTCCAGAATCAGTGTCGGTGAGGAATGCCGTTACCTGTTCCGGTGACGGTGGAAGCCCAATCAAATCAAAGTAAACACGTCGGAGCCATGTCAGGCGGTCTGCCGCCTGCGACATAGCTAAACCATTAGCTATTAGTTTCTCCTTAATAAACACGTCAATGTTCCAGTCGGCTTTAAATTGGGAGAGGGGTTTAAAAGACCAGTGATCGGTGCGGTCTTCCGGCTTCGCAAGATCGACTCCATCTGGAGCACCCAGCGTCCAGCCGATCGTCAATAGGACGGACGCAAATGTTAATTGAAATCTCACCTAGGGTTAAGGGTAGGCATGTCTGTTTCTTTTGAAAAGTTCTGTTTTCTTAAAACTCTGTAAAAATGGCGGAAGGGGTGGGATTCGAACCCACGGTAGAGTTGCCCCTACACTTGATTTCGAATCAAGCGCCTTAAACCGAGCTCAGCCACCCTTCCTTTTGATTTTTGCTCTGTAAAAATAGAGTGTTGAAGAATAATCTCTTCACTTTTGAAAGCAACCCCCAATCTCTGTAATGCTCTATCGATCTCCCGTCACATAACTGGTGGGCGTGGCATTAATCGTGTAGTAGAGGACCTTTCCGGTGGCGTCCTCGGTCGTCTTGGAAACGGAATTTTGTACTCCGATCACTTTCCCTTCGACATTTAACACCGGCCCGCCACTCATCCCACCGACCGGAGGGAAACCTGCCAGCGGCTTGAGCTTCATCGCCTCCGGATCGGAAACGGTGGCGACCACCAAGAGCGGCAAGAGTTTGCTCGCCGGAACCCCCTTTGTCTCGTTGGCCTGATGAAACGACTTCACTCTTCCTTTTTCGTCGAGACCCAATCGTGCGGGATAGCCGAAGAAGGCCGCAGTCTGCTTTGACGTCGCCTTCCCCATCACCACGGGTGATTTCATTGCCATCTTCTGACTCTCTTTTCCGGTGATCTGCAGCATGGTCCAATCTTTCTCCCCCTCCTTGATGACCTCTGCAGGGAAATCTCGTCCGCCCGTCGTGGTGAGGAGAATCTGCTTCTTCCCCTCCTTGGCGTTCTCATTCAGAACGTGTTTTGCCGTGAGGACCCGCCCGCCTTTCAAAATGATTCCCGTACCGTGATTCGAGCTGTAGCTGTTCTTCACATACGAGTGCCTTACTTCGATCCGCACGATCCAGGGAATGACGGATTCAAGCCTCTTGGAAAACTCCGGCGCATGCTTCCCCAAATATTCCTCACTCAAGGCACTCCCTCGTTCATAGACCAGATTCCGATCCACAAACCATTGTTTTTCCTCTCCCCCCGAGTGCCCTATTCCGAGAGAGAATGCTGCCAAGCCCACGAAGATTCCAAATTTCATTGTCCTTCTAGGCTAGCGGTCCACTCGTTCTCTAAACGGTCCTGATTTTCCTCGGATAATACCCAATGTTCTTCGAAGGTGTAATCGATAAGACGTTTCTTTTTAACTCCCTCTTCCATTTCAAAATAATGACCAATCCAACAAACAAAACAAGAAACCATTTAGCTAGCCCCAACCCCGAGCCATGATTCATGGTCAGTTGTTCGGGGATCGATAGCAATGAGCCACTGTTCCCGTTATAATCTTCGGTGCATTCCAATATCTCATTTATACTTGGCTCAAAAGTAAGTTTTCTTATAATCCTAACATGACTCAACAAGAGAAATCTCAATGGGAGATGAAGCCGAAGCCGCTCATTGTTAAAGGATCTAAGCCAAAATGGGAAAAGCCGTTTTGTTGGAAATGCATGAGGCATACACTATATAAAAAGGGGTATAGAACAGTTAATACAGATTCAGGAACAAGCACTAGAGAATACACAGAATGTAAAATCTGTGGCAGTAAAGGTATGCACATCCCCGCATATTTTGATCACTATTATAGCTTTGGTATTCACCCTCGGATGTACCCTTTTTCTATAGGCTGTATTCTTCTGCTTCCTCTTTTTTTCATTTGTCCCATTATTATTATTATTTTATTAACGGATGATGATAAGGGCCAACAAGGACGACTGTATGGACTTTTGATATTTCTTTCAGTCTTCTTTATCGCCACGTACGGTGGAATCTTCTTCTGGTCTAAATTTAAGTATACTGCTTGGAAGAAATGGGCCAAATTGCGAGGCTGGAAAGAACTGAGTAAGTCTGAACGTATAAAGAGGGGTGCAAAGAAGCGCTAATAGAATTAACTAGCCCCCAAAGCACTTTTTTGTGAGGTTATCTTTCTTTCCTCCCTTCCTAGGCTGTAAAAACAGAGTTTTTGATCTTATGCTCCCTGACTAATAATTCAAGGAATCTGATTTTCTCTATTTTAGACTGTTTTGTTAGCAGGTAATGCATCTATAAATGTTCAGATAATGAAGGCGTACATAACTTATTTGATTCTTTCTTGTTCACTAATTTTTATTCCCGGTCTATTTGCTAATGAGGCTGCAGATGATAGTAAAAAATCCAATGAAGTATCTGGCCCATCAGTTACCCCTCAGCCCAGATTAGAAGAGTGGTGGTTTGCTAGGCACGCTGAGAATATTGGCAAGATGAGTAAAGGAGAGTTTGATTTACTGATGCTAGGTGATTCAATTACTCATAATTTTGAGAGTGTTGGCTTAGCGGTATGGAAAAAATACTTTGAGCCAAGAAAAGCAATTAATCTTGGCTTTGGTGGAGACAGGACAAATCATCTTCTTTGGAGGATTCAACATTTGCCTGTACTTCAAAAAGCTCCTAAGGGGGCTGTTATACTTATTGGAACCAATAACATATGCTGGGGTAGTGATAAGCCGAGACAGGCGGCTGAGGGGGTTAAAGTAATTGCTAAGAAGTTACACTCCATTTATCCACAAACAGAGGTCCTTGTCCTCGGGCTACTGCCCAGGAGGCGTGAATTAACACATCCTCACCGCAAACAAATCATAGAGTTAAATTCTTATCTTCCTGAGCTGTTGAAGGATATACCAAATGTTAAATTTCTAGAGATTGGCCCTCATTTTCTAGACGATAAAGGTCACTTATCTAAGGAAATGATGCCGGATACAACTCACCCTAGTGAAAAAGGCCATGAGGTTTGGGCCAAAGCAATCGAATCAGAATTGATCAGAATGGTAGGTCGTTAATTGTGTTAGGAAGATACAATATTTTGATATGAAGGGAGCTTTAGTAGTTTGTCTAGTTCTGGTTAATATTGTTTTCCAGGGTTTTACCCAGGAAAAATCTTCATATCCGATTGCTAGCCCCTTAGCTAGTTTCAAGTGGCGTATCTATAATCCACGATCAGTTAGTACGCGGTATGCCATAATCACTCAGTTCATTGCAAACAATTCCCTTGTAGTTATACCGGAAAAAATTCATAAAATTTCTGTCAAAAAAATAGAACGGAGTGCTTTTTTCCGATGCAGTGAAATGAGCCACATTATTTTTCCAGACACGGTCAATCACATTGGATCGTCTGCATTTAATCGATGCTCTCAACTTTCCAAGATAATCATTCCTAAAGAGGTTTCAATTATCAGGGCCAGTACATTTTTCCGTTGTTTCAATCTGAACTCAGTTCAAATGTCTGAAAATGTTTATAGCATTAGAGAATATGCTTTTTCGCATTGCCGTAGTCTCAAAGAAATAACAATTCCAAGTAAAGTTTCTGTAATCGAGAATAATGCATTTTCTGAATGCCATAGTCTCGAGAGAGTGGTGTTCCTTGGCAATGCACCCAAGGAAAACCCGGAAGTATTCCAAGGATCTGAACCTATCATTTATCGTAATGAAAAATCGAAGGGATGGAAGGAAACCTGGTGCGGTCGTCCTGTGAAAATTATTACTGATTCTTCTTCCTGATCTATTTCATTTTTTGAATTCATGAATGAAGTTTATCAACAGATTGGTGAGGAAGGGTTGAATGCTCTTGTTTGTGCATTTTATAAAAGGGTGAAGGAGGATGATTTGTTATCTCCGATGTATCCAAGTGATGACTGGGAGGGTGCCCAAGGGAGGTTAGCCGATTTTCTTATCTATCGATGTGGTGGATCTCAAAAATACATAGAAAAACGGGGGCATCCCCGTTTACGTATGCGTCATATTCCGTTTCATATAGGCACTGCCGAACGGGATCGGTGGTTGAAGCTTATGGGTGAGTCAATGGAGGAAACAAAAGTTGAACCTCCAGCTTCAAAATTATTGGCAGAATTTTTTGCGCAGACAGCAGATTTTATGCGTAACGCATCGGAGTGAGAAAATTTTCGTGGCTTCAATTGATAAATTTCGGCAATATATAGGGGTGAGAATTTTTCAGTTAATTATTATATGGACTACATTTTTAGGTTCTATCGCGTTTGCTGCGGATGATCTATTAACATGGGAAAAGTTATCTGAATTGCCGTCCGTTAATGGGCAAGAAGAGAATCCTGGAGTCGCTGGTCCATTTGTAGGAATTCACAACGATGCACTGATCATTGCAGGAGGTGCCAACTTCCCAGGGAAGCCATTATGGGAGACGGACAAGGTATGGCATGACGAAATTTATGTGCTTGTCAGGGAGAAGGACTCTGAAGGGGACTCGTATACTTGGAAAGATGGCGGTAAACTCCAAAGGCCTCTTGCATATGGAGCTTCAGTTTCAACTGATAAAGGAGTCCTTTGTATTGGTGGAGATGATGCTACAAAAGTTTATCAGGAAGTGTTTCTTCTTTCTTGGGATAACGAGAAGAATAAATTAAAGCGTCAGGAATTACCTCCACTTCCTGAGCCCGTTGCCTATGGCGCTGCCACATTTGTTAATGGGATTGTTTATCTTGTTGGGGGACAGACCGGGAAGTCGCTCAATACCGCAACTAATAAGGTCTATTCTTTCGACTTAAATAATTTTGAGAAGCAAAAGATCATTGGTTGGGATGAACTTCCAGAGGTCCCATGGTCATCCCGTGCCTTTGTTCAAGTCGCTTCTCAGCATAACGGCTATGATGATTGCGTTTATGTGATTGGAGGAAGGCGTGAGGAAGGTGAAAGTGTGAACCTTTTATCTGACGTATGGGAATACAACACACGAAGTAAGGCATGGCGACAAAGAACAAGTTTTGAAGGCCCTCTCATGGCTGGAACTGCAATCGGATACAAGCAAAGTCATATCGTGGTGCTTGGAGGATCGCATGGTACTTATTGGGGCAAGGCCGATGAACTTAAGGATGAGCATCCTGGTTTTCTAAAGAAGACATATCTTTATCACACAATTACAGATACTTGGATAGAGGCAGGAACTCCAGGAGATAAAAATCACGTGACAACGGTTCCTGTTCTTTGGGATGACTCGATTATTATTGCCAGTGGTGAGGTTCGTCCACGGGTCCGCTCACCTCAATTGTGGAAAGTGACTCCAAAAGCAAAGAGTAAGGATTTTGGAACAGTTAATTATTGGGTCCTAGGTATTTATCTGCTCCTCATGGTTTTAGTTGGGTTGTTTTTTGCCAAAAGGAACAAAGGCACGGATGATTTTTTTCGGGGAGGGAAGCGTGTAGTCTGGTGGGCAGCGGGTTGCAGTATTTTTGCGACCATGCTCAGTTCTCTGACATTCACCGGATTGCCCAGTAAGGCATATGCAACTGATTGGGTTTATTTTTTGGCAAATATGATGATTCCTGTCGTCGCTTTTGTTGCTGTTTATGTGGCTCTTCCATTTTACCGAAAAATTGATGCGACAAGTGCTTACGAATATCTTGAGAAGCGATTCAATCGTCGAGTGAGGATGCTGGGCAGTGGTTTTTTTACTTTGTTCCACATTTTTCGAATGGCTGTCGTGATGTCATTGACTGGTTTGGCCTTGGCTTCAGCAACGCCATTGACTCCTTCGGAGTCTGTGATTCTCATGGGTGTTTTGAGTATTCTTTATTGTACAATGGGAGGCATTGAGGCTGTGATTTGGACAGATACGATACAAACTGTTGTTTTACTTGGTGGAGCAGTGATTGCTTTCTTTATGCTTATCAGTGGCGTCAATGGAGGATTTGAAGGATTTCTTTCTATTGCCGGAGAAGCCGACAAGTTTCGTATTGCGAACTTCAATTGGGACATAACAAACGCTCAGGTAGCAGTTTGGGTCATTATTTTAGGAGCTTTAGCACAAAATGTTTCAGGATACACAGCAGACCAGTCCGTAGTGCAGCGCTATATGACAACTCCGGATCAAAAAATGGCAGCACGTTCGATTTGGACTAATGCGGTGCTCAGTGTCATTGCCAGTGTCCTGTTCTTTGGCCTTGGATCAGCACTCTTTGCTTTCTATGCATCCAATCCTGCTAAGCTTGACCCGACCATAAAGACTGATCAAATTTTTCCATTGTTCATTGCAAATGAAATGCCTGTAGGTCTTGCGGGTCTGATCGTCGCTGGAATTTTTGCCGCTGCCCAATCGACCGTTTCCACAAGCATGAATTCGACCGCGACTACGCTTGTTACTGATTTCATGAAACCTATGAATATGTGCCGAGATGATCGTGAGTATCTCAAGTCCGCAAGATGGTTAACGATTATTATGGGAGTTCTTGGGACAGTCTTTGGGCTTTGGTTTCTTAATCCTGAAATCAAGTCGTTATTTGATGAGTTTATTAAAATTGTCGGATTGGTTCTTGGAATGCTCGGAGGAATTTTTCTTCTGGGTGTCCTGACAAGAACTGCAAATTCTACCGGAGCAATAATTGGGTGCTTTGGTGGAGTTGCAGTTGTTTTATGGGTTTGGAAGATGACTGATGTCCAAGCTTACTTTTATCCTTTCGCTTCGGTAGGAAGTTGTTTTTTGATTGGTCTGATTAGCAGTTACTTTTTTACAGGTAAAAGTGAAACTAAGGGGCTCACAATTCACACCATCAAAGAAAATTAGTATGGTGGGATCAATTAAAATGATCACCAAGTACTTAGTAGTTGTGATCTTTTTTAAAGTGACTTCTTTGTGTCTCTTTTCGAGTGAGCACTGGGCATACAAAGCTCCCAATAAGACACAAATTTCTGCCAAGGGCCCAGAAGCAATTGATGTTTTTGTTCGGAATTCGATGAAAGGGAAAGGTGTTAGACTGAAACCTAAAGCATCTAGGCACACACTAATCCGCAGATTAAGCTGGGACCTCAGGGGAATTCCTCCGTCACCCGAAGAAGTCATTGAATTTACCAATGATAATTCTCTGGATCCCTGGATAAAGCTCGTCAATAAATTCTTAGAATCTCCACACTTTGGTGAGCGAATGACACA
>Ga0315318_10001412_pt1 | contig 10499 bp, 13 predicted proteins | sample M1200m3416metaG_FD_203703 | JGI IMG/M metagenome (GOLD analysis project Ga0315318, IMG submission 203703) | Ammonia-oxidizing marine archaeal communities from Monterey Bay, California, United States - M1 200m 3416 | ecosystem: Environmental > Aquatic > Marine > Coastal | place: USA: California... | reverse complement strand
AGCTGGAATTGAAGAATTCATTACAGCAAATATCAAGGTGTTAAATTTTGGATTACCATTTCCAGTTTTTATAACAATTGTAAATGAAGGTAATGTAGTAAGCGAAAAAGATTATCAGGTAAAATGTTGTGATGCACAACATGGGATTTCTGCATTTTCTTATTGTTTTGAAGAAAATGAAAGATCAGGAGTTTTTTATCCTGATAAAGCAAAAGAGTTAGGGATTCCAGAAGGGAAATTATGGCAAGAGTTGCAGAATGGAAATTCTATAGAAATAGATGGTAAAAAGATCGAATCATCACAAGTAACAGGAGAGAAAAGATCAGGTAAAAAGATCGGAATTTCAGGAGACACACGTCCTACTAAAAAATTAGAAAAATTTTTCAAAAATAGTGATTATTTGAGCTTTGATTGTACATTTTCATTTGATCTAAAGGATAGAGCAATTGAAACAAATCATTCAACTGCAAAAGAGGCCGCAGATTTGGCAAAAAATGCAAATGTAAAAAATCTAATTTTAACACATTTTTCTGCAAGATATAATGATGAATCACTTTTGTTAAATGAAGCAAAACAAATTCACGAATCCGTTATAGCTGCAAAAGATCTACTTGAAATTGAAATTTAATTACTCTTCAAGTTTTAGAAAGTCAATTTCAGGAATTTCTGTTTCATCAAGGGTATTTTCAACCTGATCTGCAACATCAATTACCGTGTCTCCAGCTTTTAATGCCACATCATACAATGTATCACCTACTTGCGTTGTGTGCTCATTGTATTCCTTGATGTTAGCAGCATCTGCAACTAATGCATCAAGAATCATTGTACCAGCAGGAAATTGGCTCATTGTTTCAGGTAAGAATAAGATTCCTCCAGCCACCAATACTGCACCAATTATTGCTAATTGTATCTTCATGAACAATCCTGTAAAAATTGATTTTTCATAACTGAGATAAAAAAAAGCTCTCAAAATGGATAGAAATAGTTAGTCGACTAATTCGTTATAGAATCAATTACTTGTTCTATGTCATTTGAGCGTAGAATTACCTTGATTGGACCTAAAGATGATTCGTTTGCCTCACTACACAAAGCCACTGTATTTACAAATGCAGCCTGTTTATTGAGATAAAACCAAGAGGAGCCATTATTGCTGTTATTTTTAAGAATACGCTGGTATGTTTTTTTGATATTATTTTCATGAATCGCTTTTGAGATTTGTGATAGAATCTGAATATTATTGGATTTTCCCGTTATATCGGTATCAGTAATGTCTAATGTTAAATCAGGAAAAATATTACTTACTGCAAGCTTTACTTTTTCAGGATCTTCGGAAGGATTTATTTCACAAAAAATTTGAATTGTTGTTTTTTGATTCATTATTTAATCCATTTTTGAAAAATTTTAATTGCAGAATCTACCATTTGTTCGATTGTCACATTATTATTTTCAATAGATTCATCAGCAAGACCAATAATTTCTTCTAATCCAACACCAATCTCACGATTATCACGTTCTTCAAATTTTTCTCTTGTTAATGGATCATCTGATCTTTTACGTTCACTCAAAAATACGAATCTTGTATCTGGAGCTGCATTCACTGCTAAAAGTTTCACATTTCCAGTTTCTTTTAGAACATTAATTTCATGTATTGAACGTACACCATCAATGATTATAATCTCATGAGTTGAATTTTTTATTGAGCTTTTAAGTAATTCTGCAATAGCGCCCGGTCCATTTTTTTCACGCAGTTCTAACATCAAATTCCCTAAATTTTCACCAGTAGGTTCCAGATTTTGCTTTTTAGCTTCATCTCGAACACCATCACCAAGACTAAAAGTTTCATATCCTTGTTCTTTTAATTTTGAAACAATGGTTGATTTTCCAGCACCAGGCATTCCAGTTAAACATACAACCAGTTTTGACACAGATTATTTTTGAATGACTAGTCTATGAAGGTAGCGATAAATAATTACTAACATTTTATTTTTCATGAGAGCATTCATTTCAATTGAAATTTCTAATGAAGATGTTTTGAAGAGAATTCAAACGTTCCAAGAGAAATTAAAAATTAGTGCAAAACCTACAAGAATTGATCAAATTCATTTCACGATAAAATTTTTAGGTGAAATTGATGAAGAGAAATGTGAGAAAGTAAAAAATGTGTTAAAAACAATTGCATTTTCAAGTTTCAATTTATCTTTGAAGGGAGTAGGCGGGTTCCCAAATTCGAATAATCCAAGAGTAATTTGGATTGGAGTTGCTGAAGGAGGACAGAAATTGAACGATTTATCTAACGAAATAGGACAGAAATTGACAACTTTGGGTTTTGAAAAAGGTAAAAAATTCAAATCTCACTTGACAATTTTTAGAATAAAGAAGACGAATGATATTTCATATGTGATTAAAGAACATGAGAGAATGGAATTTGGAACTCAGATAATATCAAAAATCAAATTAAAAAAAAGTGTTTTAAGTCCAAAAGGACCAGAATATTCAGATTTACTGGAGGTTAATGCAAATGAAAAGTGAAATTATAAAAAAAGCAAAAGAAATAGCAATCCCAAACAATATACAAAGAAAAAAAGTGGATAGAATCGCAAATCAGGTTTTTAGTCTAGTAAGCAATGAGGCTGAAAAACAAAAAGCGGTTGTGTCAGTGCATTTTGGAGGTTCGTATGCAAAAGAAACATGGACGCCAGAAAAAATTGATATTGATATTTTTGTAAAATTTAAAAAAACAGTAACTGAAAAAAATTTTGAGACAATTGGTAAAAAAATTGGGTTTGATTCACTAAAAAAATTCAAACCATATGTAAGATATTCTGAACACCCGTTTGTTGAAGCAAGTGTTGATGGAGTTGGAGTAAATGTTGTGCCGTGTTATGACATTAAAAAAGGAGAATGGAAAAGTGCAGCTGATCGATCAACATTTCATACTGAGTTTATGAGTGAAAAACTAACTGGATTAATGAAAGATGATATTAGAGTTCTGAAGTGTTTTTTAAAACTTAATGGAATGTATGGTGCAGAGATTGCAAAGCAAGGATTTAGCGGATACGTTTGTGAGGTTTTAGTTTACTATTTGGGTAGTTTTGAGAATGTATTAAAGAAAATCTCAAAATTACAAAACAATGAAATGATTGGTGAATCACCAAGGAAATTTGAATCACCAATAGTAATAATTGATCCAATAGATAAGAATAGAAATCTTGGTGCTGCAATATCAATTCAAAATGTTACAAATTTCATTTTAATTGCTAGAAATTTCTTAAAGAAAGATTCGATTTCATACTTTAAGAAAAAATCAGGAATAAAGATTCCAGGAGAAATTGCAAAAAATTTGTTAATTGTGAATTTTACATACAAAAAAAGAAGTGATGATATAGTTTATGGACAGATTAAGCGTGCATCCAGTTCAATTGAATCTCAAATGATCAATGAGGGGTTTAATGTTCTTAGAAATGATGCTGTTGCATATGATGAAACTAGAGCGGGTTTATTGTTCTTATTAGAATCATTAACCATATCAAAAAACGAGATTAGAACAGGACCGGATGTATTTTCTAGTGATTTTTCAACTAAATTTATTGATATTAATTCTAAAAAATCAAAATTAATGTGGACAGATAAGGAAGGAAAATTACAATCGTTACAAACCAGAAGATATCAAAATGCCAAAACATACCTTAATGATCTAATAAAAAATCATATTGGCGAGTCAGGAATTCCAAAAGGATTGAGAACTGATTTTAAAAAGGGATTTAAAATTACAAGTGGGAAAGATAAGCAAAGCAAATCTGTTAAAAAGAGCATTTCAAAACTGATAACTACTGATGATACAGCGTTTTCAACCAATTAGCGTTTTCACAAAAGAACCTTACAAGAAAATTCTTGCATTTCCGAAACCAAGAGATGCAGAAATTAAAAAACGAATAACAGAATTAAAAAAATTAAGAATATCACATGTTTCTTTTACAGGACCACTACAAATTGAAAAGTGTCAGATATTAGGAAAAGGGTATGTCGGAATGGTTGTACTTGCCAAACAAAACAACAAAGTAGTGGCATTAAAGATTAGACGAATTGATTCGCCAAGAAGAAATATGATAAATGAGGCTAAATTACTTAAAACTGTAAACAAGCTGGAAATAGGTCCAAGGTTTATCAAAAACTCAAAAAATTTTTTGATAATGGAGTACATTGATGGTGAAAAAATTATTGATTGGGCAAAAAAATCAGAAACAAAAGCCAAAGAAATTCGTAGTGTTGTGAAAAATGTATTAACAGAATGTTTTCTTTTAGATGATGCAGGGCTGGATCATGGTGAATTAAGTATGATAGACAAGCATGTGATAGTTAGTAAAAAAAGAAATACAATAATAGATTTTGAGAGTTCTAGTGTGAACAGAAAACCTTCTAATGTTACAGGTGCTACACAGGGAATTTTGATAGGTTCAGGATTAGCAAAAATTATTCAAAAAAAGATTAAGATTCCAACAAAAAAGAAAATTATCGATCTAATTAGGATGTATAAGAAAAATCCAACGTTAGAAAATTTTGAGAGTCTCCTAATTGGTTTAAAATTAGAGAAAAATTGAAGGATGAAAGATGCAAGAAATAAATCGCGGTGTGAGTAAATAACAATATGAAAACTTGCTCTATCTGTAAGAAAATTTCTGCATCAGATAATGATCATTTAGATTGTGTAGAGAAAAAACGAATTGAATTAGAAAATTTGGAGTTGAAAGATACTATGATTGAGAAATTAGATTTGGGAAAAGACCCGAATAATATGGGTGCAGAAATTAAAGCACTCTTAGGACATATGGCTAGAGAAAAAGAATCTAAATCTGAATAATTATACTTCTTGAGTAGTTGGTCGTACTAGAATTTCATTTACGTTCATGTGATTTGGTGCTTCAATTGCAAAGATAATTGCGTTTGAGATATCTTCAGCCTTTAATCCTTCCATTTCTTTGTGCTTTTCTACAAATACCTCTAAAGCTTTTTCTGTAATTGTATTGGTTAATTCGGTTTGTACAACTCCAGGTTCAATACTGGTAATTCGTATGTTTTTTCGTACACTAAGTTCTTGTCTTAATCCTTCTGAAAATGCGGTAACTGCATGTTTTGTAGCACAATATACACTTCCTGCTGGGAATACAACTCTTCCCGCAACTGATGAAATGTTTACAATGTGACCTGATTTCTTCTCAACCATGGTAGGAATAACTGCAGCAGTACAATACAGTACGCCCTTGATGTTTACATCGATCATTCTATCCCATTCATCAATTTTTAGAGATTTTACAAAACTAAGAGGCATTAAGCCAGCATTGTTTATCAGAACATCTACTGTTCCGTACTTGTCAATTGCTTGTTTAACTAAATTATCACAATCGGGTTTTTTGGTAACATCTGTTTCACAGATAATAATTTCGCCGCCATCATTAGTAATTTCTTTTTGTAAGGTTTCTAATCTATCTAATCTTCTTGCACCTGCAACTATTTTTGCACCTTTTTTTGCTAGTGCTTTAGCAGTTGAGTACCCAATTCCACTAGAACCACCAGTAATTACTACAACCTTATCTTGTATCAAAGCTGAATTTTATGAAATTCGTTGTGACTAAAAATGTTACGTGTTTTAGATAAAAAGAAGAGTTAGTGACTATGTCCACAGCCACAGCCATCATGACCTTCAGAGGTTTGAGGTTCACTTGATCTACATTTGGAACATTTGTCTTTTCCATCTGGGGAAAAGAATCCAATTCCACATGTAATACATTTTGTACTTGACATATCAACGCTTTTTTTAATGAGTATTTTATACTATGCCTTCCATTCCTTGTGCAGTCTCAATCATCCACATTTCAACTACACCACCTATTAGCAATAATGCAATAACAATACCAATTTCAATAGATAAAATCAGTTTTTCGTTTTTGATTAAATTCCAGTTTTTTTGATAGATGTTTTTTGCAAGTAAGACACTTCGTGACATTCCAATGGAATAAGCAGCCATTTCCATCAATCCAAATGGCGTCAAAAGTACAGCTAGTGGGTTTAGTTGTGCTACATCTGTATTTGCAGCAGCGATTGCTGAATACGCAAAGCCAGTGGAATAAGCTGAAAATAACCCCCATACAACCCCAAAGCCTGGAATAAACATTGGCAATGCTATTGTAACATTATGTACAAAAATTCCAATTCCATCTATAGTATCAATAATTTCATCAAAGAATTCCATTACTTGTTGAATTTCTTCTTCGGTTGGTTCGCTGGTAACTGCTGATGTACCATAAACAACTGTAAAAATTGCTGTAAATATGAAAAATAAGATTATTCGTTTCATGGTTAACATGTTGCACGTTTTATCGATCTATATTTGAGGTTTTGTTGTAAAACAGATTTAATTAAAACTCTAATCACTATTTGGAATGGACGAAGAAATTTCCTCAGCTGTCTCTTATGCTCTGAATAAAGGATTCCAGATCCATCCCAATGCATTAGAAATTTTACATAAAATCAATGTAAGTGAGTTGTCACAAATTATCAAAGATGTTGTTAAAGAAAAGACAAAACAAAAGAAATTCTTGATAGATGAAGAAGATTTTGAGATTTATTTAGGAATTAAGGATGACGAGGAACATCAAGTGGAATTTGAGATTTTATCGGATCCTACTGACAGAATTACTTCAGCTGAGGGTGTTGAGGGTTACGGGGCATTGTTTGCTAGTAGATTTGCTAAACTAAAGCAGATAATGTCAGATAGACCAGAATCAAAAAAGGTCAGAGAAATAGCATCTGCTAAATCAACTACCAAAACTGATGATGAGTTGTTTGTATGGGGATTAGTGTCTGACAGAAAATCAGATAGAAATATCACAAAAATTACACTTGAAGATCCTACCGGTTCAATGGATATAGTTGTGTTTGAGGGAGATTTGAAAGATACGGCAGATACTTTGCTGATGGACCAGTTTGTAATGTTAAGAATAGTTCCTGCTAAAAATGGAGGGTTTTTTGCAAAAGAGATCCTTCTACCAGACATATCAGAGCACACCACAAATCGCTCAAAGACTGAAACGTATGCCGTATTTTTATCAGATTTACATGTAGGAAGTAAGTTCTTCATGGAAGAGGAGTTATTAGAATTTATCAGTTGGATTTCAAGTGCAGATCCGATAGCTAGAAAAATCAGATTTGTTGTAGTAGGGGGAGATTTGATTGATGGAGTAGGTGTGTTCCCAGGTCAAGAAAAGATACTGAACCAAACAACAACTGAAGGTCAATTACAAAAGACGTTTGAGGTTTTAGATAAAATCCCAAAACATATCAAAGTTTTCCTAATATCTGGAAATCATGATGCGGGAAGAAAGGCTCTTCCACAGCCAGCAATCCCGAAGATGTACAATTCTGAGTTATGGGATAGAGAGAATTTCTTCATGTTAGGAAATCCGTCTATGGTTTCACTAAATGGGGTTAAGGTTTTGATGTATCATGGCCAATCCATTGATGATGTGGTTAGAACCACGCCCGGAGTTAGTTATGACAAACCAGCTGCAGTAATGAGACATTTTCTAAAGGCCAGACATATGAGCCCAATTTATGGAAGTAGAACACCAATTGCCCCTGAAACAGAAGATATGATGGTAATTGATGATGTTCCTGATATTTTCCATTCTGGGCACGTTCATTTTGTGGGTCTTGATATGTATAAAGGGGTCTTGATAATCAATTCTGGTGCATGGCAAAGACAGACTGATTTTCAGGAAAGTGTCGGAATTACTCCTACGCCTGGAATGGCAATTATAGTAAATCTACAAACAATGAAGGTTTTTCAAAAGGACTTCCGTGTTGAGGAATCAGACTTTATCCAACCAAAACATGCAGAGCCTGCACCACTTGGTTAGAGAATATATTCCAATATCATTTAATATCAAAAAATTATATTATTGAATGAAAAATGTTGTTTTATGGTTGTTGACATCGTTATAGAAAACAAAATAATTGATTATCGAAATCATGCAATGGAGCCTGAATTAATTGCAGAAAAATTGGATATTACAATTGATGAGGTTTGTAATATATTGAATTATTCTCTAGACCCAAACTTAATGATTAAACAACATAGAGATTTTCTTTTTTATGATCATGGGTTTGGTGAGCATATTGAAAGTAGATTTGATCGTTATGGTTTATTTTTAGAGGATGGTGACTTTGAAAAATGGCAACCTGTATGTTATATGAATAAAGATGGTGATGAATTTAAAAATCTTAAAAATGAGGCTGAAAAAATCAAACCCACAGAAAACCCTGTAAAAGAAGCAAGACGATTATGGATAATGTTAAGATTTGAAATTTATCAGTGTAATAATTACAAATTATTGGAAAAAGCATTTGCTCGTTTTTTACTTCAAATCTCAGATGGTAAAAACTAGGATCCGTTTGTGTTAGTTAAGTACTATATTTTCGTGGTTTTTGTGCCTAAGTAGAGTTCTCAAATCAAAGAATATCTTGCAGTAACATCTCATCTTTAAAGGTGGTTTTTACCATGTCCGGAGAGACTGTAATTCTGAATTTCTTTGTATTTCCATGTGTGCCTTGATGGACAATTCTGCCAGTGATAATACCTGACATTTCAATCTCACTTAGCATTTGAGTAACTCTTCTTTGGGTGAGCTCTTTTTGGCGTATATCTTTACAGAGATTTTTGTAGGTGGAATATACCTCACCTGTCGATATCTCTGATGATTTCATAATTGCTAAGATTAGTAATTTTTCATGTAGTGGATATGAGCGAAGTGCAATGACTTCTTTGTTCTCTTCTATCTTTTCGGCTGCCATTCGAATATGTTCCTCTGTTACAGTTGGTGTTTGGTTTCTTTCTGCTATTTCTGCTGCTACTCGTAAAAGATCAAGTGCACGTCTTGCATCTCCTGATTCTCTTCCTGCCATGGCAGAACAAAGATTCAAGGCTGAATCTGTTACGATATGTTCATCAAAAGCTACCTCAATTCTGGCATCCAGTATCTCTCTGATTTGTGGTAAATTGTAATTTGTGAAGACAACCTCTTCCTCACTCAAACTACTGATAACCCGTGGGTCCAGTCTTTCTTTGAAGGTGAGGTCGTTTGATACACCAATTAGTGTTAATGAGCCTGTGGTTAATCTCTCGTTTGCCCTGGTAATTTGATATAGGACATCTTTGCCTGTTTTTTGGATTAATTCTGCCAAGTAATCAATTTCATCAATAACGAAAACTGCGTTTGTCTCGTTTTTTTCAATTACATGTAAGATTCTATTGAAAACCTCACTTATTGAGAGTCCTGTGCTTGGAAGCCACATTTTCTCATCAGGGGTTTTTTGGTTACCTAGACCTAATTGTCTTCCAAAGGAGACTAAGAGTCCGTATAGGGTTGTCTCTTGTTTTGCGTTTGTGTATACTAGTTTGATTGGAAATGATCCCTCCTCTACTCTTTTTTGTATTTTTGAGAGTACTTTTTTGATTACTAAGGTCTTACCTGTTCCAGGCTTGCCATACACCAATAGGTTTGATGGCCTTGATTCCATGAGAATTGGGAGTAAAGATTGTGTGATTTTTTCCTGCTCAGGGTCTCTGTGAAGTATCTGATTAGGCATGAATGTGAAGTGAAGTACGTCTCTATTTTTGATTAGAGATTTGCCGTTCTGGGCTGCATCTAAAAGGCGGTCAATTGGATCGATTGTAGTTGTGCTCATGTTGAGATCATTAACTATTTCAAAACAACAGTTCAACTGATCTTTTTGAAAAACTTCACAAGACTGATCGTTCTTGTTGACTCTTCTCAGATCGATAGGATCGCTCCCAGACACCTTCATTTCTAATGATAGATTAGATTGTATGATAAAATAGAATAAAAATATTATTAATATGAATTCTCATTTTAAAAAAATTAGAAAAGGCAACACTGGAAAGATAGGTGTGTGGGATATTAAAAAATAAATAAAAAGGATTTTGGTGAATTAGTATTATGAATTATGGAGGAACAGAATTATGGGATGGTCCGTTTTGAGGTGGCGAATGGGATGAAACTGCTTACCAAGGCAATTGTGCTGTTTGAAATTGGTTTCGTAATCACCATTATAACATATTATATTTTATTTATTGCCTGATTCAATTCTTCAAGAGTGTATAAAACTGAAAACATAAGATGATTAACAATTGTTAAGGACATGTTAAGGAAAACAAAAAGAAGGTCATTTTACCCCCTAATTTCCAGTCTAGGCGTGAAGATTGTTGTTAACACTGTTAATATCACAACAATACCCCCTAATTTCCAGTCTAGGCGTGAAACAACCCCAACTATAAGGGATGCAGAAATTAGGTTTGTTAATAATAAAAAACACTCAGGCGTGGGCTAGGCAGTCAATGTTAACAAACCTGTTAGTTAACAAATCTCAGAAGATCAGTTGATGAGTTAAGGTCGGATCCTTATTGATCTGAATGGCAGGAAAAA
>Ga0315318_10001410_pt1 | contig 10519 bp, 12 predicted proteins | sample M1200m3416metaG_FD_203703 | JGI IMG/M metagenome (GOLD analysis project Ga0315318, IMG submission 203703) | Ammonia-oxidizing marine archaeal communities from Monterey Bay, California, United States - M1 200m 3416 | ecosystem: Environmental > Aquatic > Marine > Coastal | place: USA: California... | reverse complement strand
TTTCTTTGAAATCTTTCAGTTCTCTGTCCGCTTCAATTTCTCCTTTCTTATATTCGCCTTTAGCTTTGCCAAAAGTTTTTGCCAATTGAGGAATTTTTTTTGCTCCGAATAACAGTACGCCTGCTGCAACAATTACAATTATCCATTCACTTCCTCCTGGGATGAAATTGAATACACTCTCAATCATGATTCAACTATTGATAAATTCTCATTTAAGTCTAATGGGTCGATGATAAAAGCACCGATTAACCAAAAAAAATATACAAAAAAATCACGCCTAAAGTCTTATTTCCAAACTAACATCCTCTATATTCATTGAACATTCTAACTTCTAGTTTAATTGTAATTTTGATGTCAGGTATAATTTTTATGGCTTTACCCGGCGTGTATGCTCAAGTTAATTTGCCCTGGTCACATGAACTGCAAGGAGAAGTTTGTGACACTTCTCCAACCCCGAGAGAGTTTGATGTAGAGCCTTACTACACCGGTCCTCTTTATGATGCTCATATGCATCAGCCATGGGCAATGGAACCTATAGATGTAATCAAACATAATGCCCCATACCCAATGGCAGTCTTTGGTATTGATCTTTCAAAAGCTGATTTGATCTGTATGATGGATAAACAGAATATCAAAGGCGCGTTTGCGTTTAATATAATGATTGATCTTTCACCCTATGAAGCATCAAAATCAATGTGGTATTTTGATAATGAATACCCAGACAGAATTGCCCATTTCTTGGTCCCTCTTTCTGTTACCGAATGGATGGAAGATAGATATCCAATCCCGCCACCATTACAGCTGGAAACACTTCTTAACTTGGTACCATCCTCCGTAGGTGTTGGGGAGGTTGCTCTGTACATTGATGCCTTTGAAGGTATGAAGTCAGATGGTCCTGAGATGCGTGGAGTTTACGAAGTCTTAGAGGAACGTAACATGATTATCATGATGCATCCAGAAGATAAGCACATGGGCGGACTTAAAAAAATGATAGAGAAACATCCTGATCTTACATTCCTATTTCACGGTGAAGGAATAGGACACGGAAAAAGTACCACGCAAAATCTAGACGCGCTTTTTGAAAAATATCCAAACGTGTACTATAGTCTTGATTATAACGTGGTTTCACATTGCTGCTTGTATGGTGATAGTAGGTTTACACCGCCAGACTATCCAGAAAATCCATTCGACCTAAGCGCAGAGATATTCCTTCCAGTCTTCAGGAGCACGTTTGAAGAATCTCTGGACAGGGACTTGAAAATATGGAAGCCGCTCATAGAAAAACATCCAGATAGAATTATGTGGGGAACTGACATGATCGCGCCTTGGCATTTTGATGTACATCCACTTTTAATAGAAAAATCAAGATCATTCATTGGAGGTCTTGACCCAGCAGTGCAGGAGAACTTTGCATACAGAAATGCAGAAAGATTGTTGGGAATTGAATCTGCGTCAACACAATTACCAGTAGACACCGCAATTCCAGCTTGGATTAAGAACAATGCTGGATGGTGGGCTGATGGACAGATTCCAGACTCTGCGTTTGTACAAGGAATTCAGTTTTTGATCAAAGAGGGAGTTATGATAATACCAGAAACAGAGACATCTGAATCTTCAGACTCGCAAGGAATTCCAGATTGGATAAAAAACAATGCTGGATGGTGGGCTACAGGACAGATAGATGATGTTGCATTTGTTAACGGAATTCAATTCTTAATACAAGCAGGATTAATTCAGGTTAGTTAGTTTTTTGTAGACTTTTTTCGTTAACCGATGCTTTTGTCACAGACTATGGCTTGAGGGTCTGCCTTTCTCGTCTTTCAGATACTACCATGCCTGCAAAATATAATGCAATCATCGGTAATGATACAAACCACATTGTAACTCCACTACCGTCTGGTGTAATCACTGCACCAAATACGATTATAGCAATAATTGCATATCTCAAATTTCTTCTCCAAAATTTTGTATCTACTAATCCTGATAGACTAACTGCATACATTATGAGTGGCAATTGAAATGATATGCCAAATGCTAACAAAAATTGTAAAACAAATGTTACAAAGTCCATGATATTCAAGAAGGTGATTAATCCTGCAGATTCTCCATATCTATAAAGAAAATCTAAAATAAATGGAATTACTGCAGCATATGAAAATGCACATCCTATGATGAATAATCCGATTGCAGGAATTGTAATGGAACGTCCTACGTTAATCTCTCTATCTTTTAATGCAGGCTTCAAAAATGATATGAATTCTCTTACAATGATTGGTATGCTTAGAACAATTCCAATTAATGCTGCAATATACACTTGAGAGAAAAATGCTTGCCCTGGTGCCGTTTGAATTAATTGAACTCCATCTGGAACTAATTCTCCTCTCATAACATTTGTGAATTGTGCTGCGATGTTGTTTAGTGGTTCTGGATATGGATAGTATAGTGTAACTCCCATGATATCAAAAGGTGTTGCATGAAAAGTTAAGATGAATACAGTAATGACTAGGATTGATATAATTGAGCGAATTACTCTTTTTCGTAATTCTTCAATGTGTACGTTTATTCCGCTAATCTCTGACATCTAAATTTTCTAATGGTATGTCTTCAACAAAAATGTTTCAAATATTCTATTTAGGAACTGGAAGAAGTTTGGCTTCTGGATAGCCCCATTCTTTTAGATTTTCTTGTGTTGTATCGTGTAATTCAATTGTTATTATTGGGGTCATTGTAAATTCATCTTGTAATTCCTTTGCTAATTTAGCAATATCTTTTCCTGAATAGATCTCTTTTGAATTCTCTAGGAAAATCCTTTCACCTTTTTCATATTCCTCCCCTCCAAATCTTTTTTTAAGGAATTTTGTAATTCCCGGTAATTCATCTCTTTCAATATTATTGTAATAGTATGTTATGCCCTTCTTCGATTCATAGTCGTGTGGGGTTCCTGCTTTGTAAAGAAATACTCCAAAGAATATTGCCTCTTCTTCTGGCTCTTTCGTACATTTAATGTCCCAGTTGAGAACTTTATTCTCATCATGAGTTACCTTTTCCATATCTTCTGGAGTTAACTTCCAATAACGAAATTTTTCCATATCACGCAATATTTGTGCTATTATAAATTCAATTCCATATACAAAGTGATCCCATTTTTAAAAAAACGGCTTATATTGCATTATCCAATTTACAACATATTGCCTAATTTCCAAGTTAGTGTTGTAATAGAAAATAAACCTGGAATTAGTGACCCTGAAGGGGACACTATACTAAATGATCTTGTTCTTAAGGGTAAAAACAAAAACATTACAAAAATCCGTTCTGGAACTGTTCTCAAATTTTCTATCACTGAAAAAAATGAAAAAGATGCAAAAGATGAAGTTATCAAAATTTGTGATGAACTTAGAATTTATAATCCTCTGGTAAGTAAAGTAACTGCCACTGCAGAACAAATCTAATCTTGACTAATACTCTTTATTGTTCCGTCCACCAAAATTTGATCTCTTAAATAACTTGCAAGATCTGTTTGGGTGATGACTCCCACTAATTTTTCATCATCTAGAATGAGTAATCGACGTATGTTATTATTTAACATCTTTTGAATTGCATCTTCTATTGGAGTAGTTGGTCCAACTGAGCGAAATTTGTACGACATGATCTCTGAGATTTTAATCTCGCTTGCTTTTTTATCCTCGGCTGCAATCTTACGAACAAAATCACTTTCGCTTAACACTCCTTGAGGAATTCCATCATTCATTATCACTAGAAAACTGATGTCTTTTTCAGCAATAATTTTAGCTGCATCCTGAGCAGTTTTATCATTTTCAATTGTTATGACATCTTTTTCCATAATATCTCGAATTTGTCCCATGAATAGTAATGTGAATTTCTTGAAATAAAAACATGTCATCACAAAATCAAATTTATACCACGAATTCAAAGATAATTTGTGAAAGTCGGGGTTATCGTTTTTCCTGGCAGTAATTGTGATCGTGACATGTATCACGTATTAAGTGAGGTTTTTAATCTAAAAACTGAATTTTTCTGGCATGAAAAGAATCTTCCAAAAGATATCGATGCGGTTGTACTTCCAGGTGGGTTTTCATACGGTGATAGATTACGTGCAGGAGTCATAGCTGCACACAGTCCAATAATCTCTGATGTAAAAAAATTGGCAAAAAAAGGAATTCCTATTTTAGGCGTTTGTAATGGGTTTCAAATTTTAGTGGAATCTGGGTTACTTCCTGGCGTTTTATTGAAAAATGAATCACTGAATTTTATGTGTGAATGGACGAATCTAATTGTAAATAATAACAAGACACCGTTCACTAATAAACTAAAAATGAATCAAAAAATCCCAATTCCAATTGCAAATGGGGAAGGAAGATATTTTGTTGATGACAAAACATTGAACCAAATGAAAAAGAAAAATCAAATTGTATTCTCATATGAAAACAAAGTTAACGGATCTATTTCTCAAATTGCGGGGGTCTGTAATTCTGATGGAAATGTAGTAGGTATGATGCCACATCCTGAACGTGCTGCTGAAAAAGAAATTAATCACATTGATCACAAACCTTCTTCATTAATTTTTGAATCTCTAATTGAAACAGTAGGTATGAAAAATTGAGTTTTCAGGAACATGAAAAATTACATATTAAAAAAAATGTAAAACGAAAGCTCACCCCTACTGAATTACAAATTCTTGCTGCAGAATGGTCCGAACACTGTTCTTACAAATCCTCAAAAAAACATTTGAGAATGTTGCCTACTACGGGACCAAATGTAATTGTTGAAAAGGGATATGATTCAGGTGTTTTGGATGTTGGTGATGGATATGTAGTAACTGTTCACATTGAAAGTCATAATCACCCATCAGCTGTTGAACCATTTGGCGGTGCGGCTACCGGTGTTGGCGGTGTAATACGTGATATACTATCTGCTGGAACAAGGCCGATTGCTTTGTTTGATGGATTAAGATTTGGAAATATAGAAAATGATGTACATGCACGATGGCTATTCAAAAATGCAGTTGCAGGAATTGCAGATTATGGTAATTGCCTTGGTATTCCTACTATTGGCGGTGAAGTTGAATTTGATGTCTGTTACAAGAACTATGCATTAGTTGATGTAGCTGCCGTAGGATTTGGTAAAAAATCAAAATTAATTAAAAATCATGCAAATGTTGATGATTTAGTTTTACTAATTGGTGGTTCCACTGGTCGTGACGGTGTCGGTGGTTCACAATTTGCATCTGATGCATTAGAAGGTGAAGATCGTTCAGCTATACAAATTCCTGATCCATTTATTGAAAAATTAATCATTGAAGCAATTTTAGAATGCCGTGATGAAAAATGTATCAATGCAATGAAGGATTTGGGTGGAGGTGGTCTTTCATGTGCCATATCTGAAACAGCTGAAAGTTTAGGAATTGGTATTGAACTTGATGTCAAAAAGGTCCACTTACGTGAATCTGACATGTCCCCTGATGAAATAATGATTTCAGAATCACAAGAGAGAATGCTTATAATATCCAATCCAAAAAAACTTTCAAAAATCAAACAAATTTGCGATAAATTTAGAATTCAATGTTCTGTAATTGGTACCGTCAAAGAAGACAAAATGATGCATGTGAAAAAAGGTGATGAGACTTTGGCATTACTTCCTGCAGATTTTGTTGCACGCGGTCCTTTGATAGATAGAAAAAAATCAAAGCCAAAATATCTCTCAAAACTTTCATCCTCCCCAATATCTGAAAACCAAATGCCATTATCTGATATTTTGTTAAAACTACTCTCTTCCCCAAATATTTCAAGTAAACACTGGGTCTTCCGTCAATATGATCATGAAGTTGGAATTCGAACTGTCATAAAACCTGGATTTGATAGCTCTGTTTTACGCTTAGACAATGGGAAATCATTATCTGTAAAAATTGATGGTAATCCAAAACATTGCTATATTGATCCTAGACAGGGTGCAATTGGATGCTTTGAAGAGGCATGTAGAAATGTTGTTTGCACTGGCGCAAATCCAATTGGAATGGTTGATCATTTACAATTTGGCAATCCTGAAGATCCTGAAATATTTTGGACATTTATGGAATCTATTGAAGGAATAACAGATTTTGCAAAATATCTTGGCATTCCTTGTGTAGGTGGAAAAGTTAGTTTCTATAATGAAACCTCTGAGGGCCCCATCAAGCCAACTCCATTAATTGGTGTACTTGGATTAATTGAAAAATCTCCTTTACTTCCAGTACCTCCATCAATCAATGATGTAATTTTGTTGGTAGGTGAGACAAAAGATGAACTTGGAGGTTCTGAATATTATGAATACATTCATAATTTCATTGGAGGCATTGTCCCAAAAGTAGATTTTTCAGAATCAAAAAAGAACATGAAATCTGTTTTATCACTAATTTCAAAAAATCTCATAAAATCGGTACATGATTGTTCTAAAGGTGGACTTGTGATTGGAATTTCTGAATTATGCATTTTTGGTAAAATTGGATGTAATATTGATTTACCATCATCTCTCTCATCAGAAAAAATATTATTTTCTGAAAGTCATTCACGTTACATCTTAGTTGTAGACAAAAAGAATCTTAATACAATCAAAACTATTTTGTCCGATGACAAATGTTCATTCTCAGAACTAGGAACATTTTCTGGCGATCAGATTATCTTTGAAGATGGCTCGGACCAAATTTTAAAACTAAGAGTTGATAAAGCAGAAAATAATTATCTAAATTCATTGGAGAAAATAATTCAAAATGGTTAAAGAAAACTGCGGTGTAGTTGGAATTTACAGCGAAGGAGATGTCAATGTAATTCCTATGGTAATTGATGCATTACGTGCATTACAGCATAGAGGTCAAGAAGCTTGGGGGTTGGCAATTCCAAATAGGGCTCCATTAAAACGACTTGGACTTGTTTCAAGTTCATCTGGAGAATTTAAAAAAATCAGTGAAGAATATGCTTCCCATTCTGCTATCGGTCATGTTAGATACTCGACTGTTGGAAAAAGTGATCTTGAGAGTGCACAACCACTCAAAGTGAAAGATCTTTGTATTGCACATAATGGCACAATTTCAAATGTCGAAGAACTTTCTAATCTTGTCGGAGGTTGTACATTTACTCCCCAAAATGCAAGTGATACGCTTGTTGCAGCACAAAGATTAGTTTCTTTAATCACTGAAAATGGAAAACTTGGAAATGCATTATCAATATTGAAAAATGAAATGGTTGGTTCATTTTGTTTTACATTTCTTTCTGATGATGATGCTGTATTTGCAGCAAGAGATCCAAAAGGATTCCGCCCTATGGTTTTAGGACATAAGGAAGATGGTAACGTACACATTGTTACTTCTGAATCATCTGCAATTTCTGCAATTGGAGCAAAATTGGTACGTGATGTTGTACCTGGTGAATTAATTAAAATTAGTAAAGATGGTGGTTTTGAAACTGAAATGTTTTCCGATGATAAGGATCGTGCACATTGTTCATTTGAATTTACATATTTTGCTCAACCGTCAAGTAAGATGGAAGGTACAAACATCTATCTTGCAAGAAAACGTATTGGTCAATTCCTTGCAAAAAAATATCCAATTAATGACGCTGATGTGGTAATTCCTGTTCCTGATTCTGCAAGACCTGCCGCACTAGGTTTTGCACAAGAACTTGGAATACAATTTGATGAAGGTTTACTAAAAGATCGTTACAGTAAGAAAGGCCCACTACGAAGTTTCATTGAACCGCATCAAAGTGATAGAGTTGAAATTAATAGATGGATTATTCCAATCCGTGAAGTCATTGAGGATAAGCACGTTGTAGTAATTGATGATAGTTTAGTCCGTGGTACTAGCTCTAAAGCAATTATCAAAGCATTACGTCGTTCTGGAGCTAAAAAAATTAGCATGATGGTTACGTATCCTCCAATTAAATTTCCATGTTATGCTGGAATTGATTTTCCATCACAAGAAGAACTTGCAACATTTGGCGGTGACAAAGATTTAACTGAAAAAGAAATGATTGAAAAAGTTCGTAATGACATTGGTGCTGACTTTTTAGGTTATAATGATGCAGAAAATCTTGCAAACGCAGTTGGCATTCCAAAAGATTCAATGTGTTTCACTTGTGCGACTGGAGATTACACTCCACTAGGAATAACCCCAAATTTTAATAAGATGAAACAGATGAAAAAGATCTAATGGAAACTGCATACGTTTTAGTTCAATGTAAAATTGCACATGAAATGGAAGTGCTAAAAGCATTATTAGAAATTGATTTAGTAAAAGAAGCAAAAGGCACGTTTGGTTACTATGATATATTTACAAAGATTCGTGGTGGTAATTCCTCCGAAATTGAGGATGTAATTACAAAAAAAATTCGTAATATTCCAAATGTCACTGCTACTACAACGTTATCGATAATTCCAGAACAGGATTTTGAAAAATGAGTAAAGAAATACGTTCTATCGATAAGAAAGGATTTTCAAATAAATTCTTTGAAGAATTAGACAAAGAACATGACAATGCAAAGGAATTTGCAAAACGACAAAAGGAATTAAAAGAAAAAAAGAAGGAACAAACCTAATTTCTGTTCTTTTATGCTGATTTCATTAGTTTACCTTCAGATTGAGAGTGTCTCTCATCTTTCCTGCAAGTTAGGCTGGATCCCTCTCATCTCGGGTCTTAAATACTGGTTTTGTAATACTATGCGATGAAATTACGATGTACCTCTTGTGCAAAGTTTTGTTGTGATGGAAAAAAATGTAGTTGTACTTGTCACAAAAAGTCATTTAGTCGAACAAATTCGTATCTCTCAAACGTAATGGACGTTTTAACAAAAAAGAAACTTGCAACTGTAAAAAACATTGATCTAAGCTGGCAAAGTAATATTCTTGGCTCAATGATGAGACTCGAATAAGAAAAATCTATTATTCTAGTTTTATGATGTTTTTTAATGGCAAATAAAATTCCTATAATTGGTGGAATTACTGCTGCTGCAGCAGGCGTCATATTTGTCATATTTTTCACACCTAATGGTCTTACACAAGAAGAATATTCCTTGTCTGTTGATCCGACAAAAGAAAAACAAACTTTGTTTATTATGGCACGTGTTTCTTTAGAAAATACTGGGACAAAACCTCTAACTAATGTTGAACTTAATTTTGGTGATGGTGATAAAATCTATCTTGGAACTCTAAAGCCTGGACAATATGAAATCATTTCTCCGCCACAAGGTAATTCATTACAATATGTTATTGTAACTTCCGCCGAAGGTGTTTTTGTGAGTAAAGTTTATCGTGAACCAGTTGGAATGCCTGGAATGATGGGGTCTTAGGTATTTCATGAAATTTCTTAATTCAGGTAAAGTAAAAGATGTTTATGATTTTGGTGATGATGCATTGTTATTCAATTTTAGTAACCGTGTATCTGCATATGATGTGAAATTTAATGATGAAATACCTCAAAAGGGAAAAGTACTATGTAAATTTGCCAAATTTTGGTTTGAACAATTAGATGTGGAGAATCATTTTGTTAAATCCCATTCTGACACTGAAATAATTGTGAAAAAAATGGAAATGTTGCCAATTGAATGTGTAGTTCGTGGTTATTTTTATGGAAGTTTGGTTAATAGATGGAAGTCTGGTGAAATCACTTTACCTGAAAACACTGACACTAAACTTGCAGCAAAACTTCCTTATCCGTTATTTGATCCCACGACAAAGTCTGAACATGATATTCCTATAACAAAGGATGATGCAATAAGACAAAACCTTGTCACATTAGAAGACTATGAATGGTTATCTGAAAAATCCATTGAGATTTATAACAAAATGTCATTAATTACTGATGCTGCTGGATTCATTTTGGCAGATCTAAAACTGGAATTTGGAAGATTGAATGGTAAAATCACTCTTGGAGATTCTATTGGTCCTGATGAATATAGGTTATGGCCAAAATCCTCTTATGCTCCGGGAAAAATTCAGGATGCATTTGATAAACAACTTCTCCGTGACTGGTTAACTGAGTTTGGATATCAAAAACAGTTCGAGAATTCAAGGGCAATTGGACAAGAACCTGTCGCACCTGTAATTCCCAGTGAGCTTGTTCAAAAAATGACTGATAGGTATGTTGCAGCATACGAACGCACTACTGGCATCCCTCTTTAACTCGATTCCTGAATTCTATATTCTGCCTCTTCCCCCCTATTTTGCCCCTCATCCGCTGATTTTGGAGTTTTTCCCCCAAAAACATTGATTTTCTAGCTCCTACTGATTTTCTTGTAACTGTATCAATGAGATTAATACTACTACGAAAAATATTGTATGTGTTACAATTATTATAATATTGCTACTATAATTATATGGTCTGTTACTATATTTTTAGTTGCATAAAAAAAATAACGGAATTGGACAAATAAATATGATACAGATAACTTTTAGCTAAGATCTATAGAAAATACTACATGTCAACAATACTCGAAAAACCAATATCGGTGAATCGTACTCTTGCAACAAGTCT
>Ga0315318_10001409_pt1 | contig 10520 bp, 11 predicted proteins | sample M1200m3416metaG_FD_203703 | JGI IMG/M metagenome (GOLD analysis project Ga0315318, IMG submission 203703) | Ammonia-oxidizing marine archaeal communities from Monterey Bay, California, United States - M1 200m 3416 | ecosystem: Environmental > Aquatic > Marine > Coastal | place: USA: California... | reverse complement strand
TACGAGGCATATAGATGAAAATATTTGATTTTAAAGATATGTTTAAGGGTTGGTTTGTTGGGAATTTTGAAACAACGGCTATGCCCGCCAACTTTGAAGTAGCATATCATACACACAAGAAAGGTGAATTCCATCAAGATCACTTTCACAAAAAACAAAGAGAAGTAACATTCATATTGGAAGGAGAAATGATTTGTAATGGAAATCATTTAAAAGCAAACGACATCTTTGTTATTGAACCATATGAAGTAAGCCTCTGTGAATTTTTGGCAGACGTTAAAGTAATAGTAGTAAAAGATATTTGTGATACGGATGACAAATATTCATTTGACATTAAAACATAAGGATAGTATAATAAGATTATGGAACTATATAGAACAAAAGCACCCGACGATCATTTTAGTTGTAATTTCTTTTTAATGAGTCGGACGAATGTTAAAGAAGCCGCAGAGGCATTAGCAATTGGCCAAAGTATTGGCAATCCTTCTGTTAGAAGTAATTACGAGACGCCAGAAATGATGGAAAATCATAGTGCTAAAATTATTGCTGACCCAGACGACCTAGCAAAAATTAAGGCAGGTGTAGTTGAAATCGCTTGGCCTTATAGAAACATTGATTGGTATGCTGATGGTATTGCTCAATTAATGTGTACTGTAATGGGCGGACAAATGGACATTGATATTATACAACAATGCCATTGGATCGACATTCATATTGAAAGACTTAAAGCAGACTTGTCAGTACCATCATATGGATTAAGTGGCTTTAGAGACCATGTTCAATCATATGGCAAACCATTACTTGGTACTATTGTTAAACCAAAAACTGGACTGACTCCCGAGACATTAAAAGATATTGTTACCCAAATGATAGAAGGTGGCGTTGACTTTATTAAAGAAGATGAGATTATGAGTAACCCTGCTTGTTTAACTCTTGAAGAAAGAATTAGTATAGTACAACCAATACTAGATGGTAAAGATACTGTTTATTGTTATTGTATTAACTCAGACCCACATACACTAATGGACAAAGCAAGAACTGTTGCTAGTTGGGGAGGTATGGGTGTACACATTAACTTCTGGAGTGGTATGGGTGCTTACAAGGCCATTAGAGATGAAGACAACGGAACATTTATACATTTTCAAAAGAGCGGTGATAAAGTTCTTACAAGTAAGTACAATGCCTATAGAATTGAATGGGCCGTCTTGTGTAAACTAGCAGGACTTATAGGTTGCGATACTATCCATGCTGGTATGTATGGCGGCTATATGGATATGGGTTATGAAGAACTTAAAAATATTCAAAATGTTTGTTTAGAACAAAATCTTACTCCGGCATTTAGTTGCGGTATGACAAAAGAATTAATTCCTATTATTAGAGAAAAATTTGGCAACGACTGGATGGCAAACGTAGGTGGTGCTATACATAGTCACCCTAAAGGTATCCAAGCAGGAGTCGAAGAACTAAGAAATGTAATCGACAATGGCTAAAGGTAAAAACAGGAAACTGATTAAGGATTATATTAAAACATATCCTGACTGGCCAGTTAAAGGTGTTGACTTTAGAGATACATCTGGTTTATGTAATGGTCCTGGTTTAAGATTAGCACAAAATTACTTGTATGATCGACTGTTAAAATACAAACATATAGTTGATCGTATTGTTGCCGTTGACGCAAGGGGTTTTATATTTGGCGGTGTGTTGGCACATAGATTCGACAAGCCGTTAGTATTAGCAAGGAAAAAAGGCAAATTGCCAGGTGCTACACACGGACAAGAATTTAAATTAGAATACGGTTCAGCAACTATAGAAATACAATCAGACGCTATTCACAATGGCGAAAATGTTATTATAATAGATGACTTACTAGCAACTGGCGGTACAGCATTATCTGTAATTAATATTATTCAACGTGAATGGAAAGCAAACGTTATAGCATTTGGTTGTGTAGTTAATTTGCCAGACTTGAAGGGAGAGTATTTAATATCACAATTAGATATACCTGTTGTTAAAGCAGTTGAATACAAAGGATCATAATATGAATTACGTTTTTGATGTTGATGGGACACTAACTCATGCTAGAGCACTTATGCCACCAGAATTTAAATCTTGGTTTATCAACTGGATGAAAGATAAAAGTGTTTATCTAGTAACTGGAAGTGACCGACCAAAAACAATAGAGCAAGTCGGTGAAGAAATTGTTGACAAGTGTAATATGTCTTTTCAATGCTGTGGTAATGATGTATGGCGATATGGTATATCAATAGCACAAACAAATTTTACTGTACCCGGCGACATGATGAGTTGGTTGGAATATGAAATAAAGAATAGCACTTATCCTGATAGGTTCGGGAATCATATTGAGAAACGTGTAGGACTAATAAACTTTTGTGTTCCTGGGCGTAACTTACCAGACGAAGAAAGAGATGAATACTTTAATTGGGACAAAGCAATGGGCGAACGTTTAGATATTTCTAAAAGATTTAATGAAAGGTTCCAAGGATTTGAAGCATCAATAGGAGGACAAACAAGTTTAGATATATTCATGAAAGGTAGAAATAAATCTCAAGTTTATAATACAATAGGAACACCTATGGTATTCTTTGGCGACCGTTGTGAAACTACAGGCAACGATTTTCCATTAGTACAAATGTTAAAACCAACTGATACGTTTTATCATGTAACAGGTCCAGAAGAAACATTTACATTATTGAAAGAGAAATACAGTGGCTAAACCATGGCACGAAATGAAGGAAAAATTAAATTCCAAAAGTCCAAGTTTCTGTCTTGCGAAATGGACTCAAGTGACTTTACACTTACAAAACGGACATACACAAAGTTGTCATCATCCAAGCACACATAAAGTTCCTATAGAAGAACTAAATGTAAACCCTAGTGCTTTACATAATACAAAATTCAAAAAAGAAAAACGTAAAGAAATGCTTGATGGCATACGTCCTAAAGAGTGCGACTACTGTTGGAGAGTAGAAGATGCCGCACCAGAAATGTTTAGCGACAGGCATTACAAAAGTAGTTTCAGTTGGAGCGAACCACACTTTAATAAAATTGCGGCAATGGAAGGCGACGAGAACTTTGACCCAACGTATGTTGAAGTAAGTTTTGGTAATGCTTGTAATTTTAAATGTATGTATTGTGCTCCACACATTAGCAGTAAGTGGATGGAAGAAATTAAACAGCACGGACCTTACCCTACAAGTGGACAGTATAATAATTTAGAATGGTTAGAACACGCCGGGCAAATGCCTATACCAGAACGCGAACATAATCCTTACCAGGAAGCATTTTGGAAATGGTGGCCTAGACTTTACAAAACATTACATACATTTAGAATTACTGGTGGTGAACCATTAATGAACAAGAATACTTTTCAGGTATTAGATTATATTCTACAAACAGAAGAACCAAATACTAATTTATTGTTAAGTGTTAATGCTAACTTTGGTGTTCCTGATAAACTGTTTGATAAGTTTTTAAATCAATTTAGAAAAATATTAGACAGTAATAAAGTTCGCAAGTTAGAAATATACACGTCAGCAGAAGCATGGTCTAATAAAAACGATTACATTAGGTTTGGTATGAACTATAACGAATTTATTAAACGTGTAGCAAAGTGTATTGAAACATTACCAGAAGTAACTATTACTTTTATGTGTGCCTACAATGCCTTGAGCATTAGTAGTTTTACAAAATTTTTAAAAGACATTGAAGTTATAAGAAAGAAATACGGTAAGAAAAGTGTTTATGTAGATATCCCATACGTCCGTCACCCTGACTTTTTAGATTGTAAAATTATGAATGAGGGTGACCTTATAGAGGAAAGTTGGAAGTATATGGCTAACTCTAAATGGTTTGATGACGATGAGACTGCCAAGATGGAACGAATATTCAAGTATTGGAAACATCAACAACAATGGGATCATTCAAAGCATAGAAACGATTTACGAACTTATATACATGAGTTAGACAAACGTAGAGGCACAGACTTTGTTAAAACATTTCCAGAGTTTAAGGAGTACTATGAGTAAATTATTTTGTCCTTATCCTTACATAAACTTATACTACAGAGGTAGGAACCACCCTAAAGGACATAGGGTTAAAGTATGTTGTGACGCTGTAGAAGATATTAACTCTAGCAGTTTACAAGAAGCAATGGACGAAAGATTTACACACCCTTATTGGGAAAACTTAAAACAAAATTTTAGAGATAACAAGTGGCCTACTGCTTGTCGTAAGTGCGAAAGAATGGAGGACAATAAACAGCAAAGTCATAGACAAGTTGCTATACAAACTTTTAAATTAAAAAACGAGGAGCAAGTACTAGAACAATTTGGTGATAGACCTCCTGTGCTACAACTAGACGTAAGACCAAATAATAAATGTAATCTTATGTGTAGAATGTGTACACCTGTTGACTCAAGTTTAATTGCCGAACACGCCGGAGAGAGTCAAACACTTGTTGAACTATATGGCGAACGTGATATAGCAGATGGATTGGAGCCTCCTACATTTACTGTTCCACCAAAAGAATACTTAATCGGCATTACTAATATTCGTATGTTAGGCGGTGAGCCCACGTTAGATGAAAACTGTTTAGCACTAATGGATAGAATGATTGAACTAGACAAAGGACCAGAAGTACATATTAGTATTACAACTAACGGCACAAATGCTAGACAAAGTTTCTTAGAAAGAATTAAACATTTTAATACTAATTTACGTTTCAGTATTGATGGTTATGGACCTTATTATGAATATGTAAGAACATATGGTAACTGGAATAAGTTAACTAAAAACATAAACAGACTGGCACCACACGCCGCTGGTATGGGGGCAAATTTCGTACTTCAGATGTATAATGTATTTGGGGTGGGGGAGTATGCTAAATGGTTGGATACGATGTATGAAACATATGAAAATTGGAATCAACCTAGTTTTGCTATACCTTTAGAATGGCCTACAGGGTTTGATATTGGAAACTTAACTCTTAACCATAGACGAGAATTATTGGTTGAACTAAATATTGTTGAACAACAAGTTCAACACCCCAACACAATAAAATTCATACGCCAATGTAATAATTGGATAGCCACTCGTCAAAAACCTATTGCTGTAAAGGAGCAATCATTAATATTACTTACTAAGGCTATGGACAAACAACGCTCTACTAATTTACTAGACTTAGATAAACGATTTAAGGAATACTTATGCGTATACTAGGAGTTAGTGCTGGATTTCATGATGCTGGGTTAACAGTATTACACCACGATAAAATTTTATTTGCTGGACACAGCGAACGTTACAGTAAGAAAAAACACGATAAAGAATTATGCCCTGGCATTATTGAAGAAGCATTTAAGCATGGTCCATTTGATGCTGTAGCATATTACGAAACACCTTGGAAGAAAAAGACAAGAGAAATATATGCTGGGCAAGGATTTAAAAAAGGATCAACTTGGACAATTAAAGAAACTTTAAAAAGACATTTTGGTTTGTGGTATACTAGACTACCTAAAAATGTTTATATGTTTAACCATCATATGTCACACGTTGGAGCAGGCTTCCAAACTTCCCCATTTAAAGATGCTACAGTTGTAGTAATAGATGCTATAGGTGAATGGGATACTGTTTCAATATGGGAGGCAAAATATAATAAGCATCCTATGATGGGAGAATACGGCGAAGCATACTATAAAAAATTATGGAGTCAAAAGTATCCTCACTCAATAGGATTATATTATTCAGCAATGACAGGACGGCTTGGCTTACGCCCACAAGATGAAGAATATATTTTAATGGGCATGGCTGGTTGGGGCAAAAATACATTAAGTATTGAATCAATGATTGAAAATGCTCTTGTTAAAGATATGGGCGATATAAAATTTAAGCAAAATTTACATACAGGTGTTGATGAAGAATTTTTAAAAGACATACACGAAATGGATATTGCGGCAAGTACTCAAGCAGTAGTTGAAAAGTTAATTGACGAAGTAATGGCTCGTGCTAGAAAGTTAGGCAAAAGTAAAAACCTTGTTTATCAAGGAGGTGTTGCTCTTAACTGTTTGTATAATAGAAACTTAGGTAAGTGGTGGGATAACATTTGGATTATGCCTAACCCAGGTGACTGTGGTAGTAGTTTAGGTGCCGCGGCATTAGTATATGGAAAACACTTACGTTGGCAACATCCGTTCTTGGGTACAGACATTGAAGGCGATTACCCAGTTGATGAATTACTAAATGAATTGGCTACAAATAAAATAGTTGGTGTGGCGAGTGGACGAGCAGAGTTTGGGCCAAGAGCATTAGGCAATAGAAGTTTATTAGCAGACCCACGCGGTGAAGAAATTAAAGATAAAGTAAATGAAATTAAACGTAGGCAAAAGTTTAGACCATTTGCTCCAATAATTATGGAAGAATTTGTAGACCAATATTTTGATATGCCAAAAAATTTACCAACATCACCTTATATGCAAGTAGTTGCTGACTGTAAAAAGCCAAATGAATTTCCTGCTATTGTACACGTCGACGGTACAAGCAGAGTACAAACAGTTCCAGAAAACAATGAAAGTGGCGTAAGACAACTATTAGAAAAGTGGTTTACACTAACAGGCTGTCCAATGCTACTCAATACAAGTTTAAATATCCGCGGTGAGCCAATGGTTGATACTAGAGCAGACGCTGACCGTTTCGAAAAAGAATATAAAGTTAAAGTTTGTTCTTGACACACGTTAGTTTATTTGTTATAATATAAGAGTGGTGTTACAGAACTTGTTGTAAAAATACAACAATGTTGTAAAAATGCAACAAATTATTGTGGGGTATAAATGTTCGATATAATATTCATGTCATATCAAGAACCTAATGCTGATGAGAATTGGCAGAAGTTAGTTGACCGATTCCCATGGGCTCGACGTGTACATGGAATTAAAGGTCTTGTTAATGCCCATATAGAGTGTGCTAAAATTAGTAGAACTAGTATGTACTGGCACGTTGAAGGTGACACTATTGTTAATGACGACTTTAATTTTACATATAGACCAGACAAGTGGAACAGAGATGTTGTCCATGTATGGCGAGCAAACAATCCAGTTAATGGATTAGCATACGGGAACAATGGTATTAAATTATTTCCTACACACAAAGTATTAGCATTAGAAGGAAAGAAAGTTACAGACTTTACAACTAGTGTCAGTGATAAATTTAAGGCTGTACAAGTTGTGGCGAGTACTGTATGCTATGATACTGATGCCTATAACACTTGGAAGTCAGCGTTTAGAGAATGTGTTAAATTACAAAGTGGATTAATTGACAGACAAAAAGAAAAAGAAAGTTTAGATCGTTTAGAGGCTTGGTGTACTGTAGGTAATGGACCTCATGGTAGATCAAGTATTGATGGTGCTAGGGCCGGTAAACAATATGTGTTAGATGGCGGTGATGTCACTAACATTAACGATTGGGAATGGCTACAGGAAATATATTATAATGTTTGATACTATACAATTTTTAGATAGGATAGAACGTTTATATCCAGACCAAGAATTTAACTCTACGTTTCGTAGAGCAACACTATCAAAAGATGTAAGTGCTGTAATTAACATGACAGCATTGTTGGGCAGAGTAAAACAAAACGAATTATTTGAAGACTTCGAACGGTGTGTTAAAAGTCAAGACCCTAGTAGTATTATTAGAGTTATGACCGAACTACTATCAGTAAATGATGAACACGCTGAACGATCAGACAGTTTTCGATCAGCCGTGCTAGGACAAGATCCAGCAGGCTTGATCACAACGAGTTCGCACTTGTTAGTCGACTATGACATGACAGATGTGCGATCAGCAGTCCTGGGTGGGGACCTAACGGCCATTTTAAGACTCCTATCAAACCTTAATACTCCACAACTCAATGAGGTTGATATTATACCACTAGAGGATCTTAAGATTAGTGTTACCTCCCAGGAACCTGCTTCAATTATTAAAACACTTGGTCGACTGTTAGGAACAGACGGTGACAGTTGGGTTAAGTATGAGAACTTTAGAAAAGTAGTATTAGCAGAAGAGAAAGAAAAATACTGGCACGTTATACCTGCTATGTGTGACTTGTGGGGTATTGATATTGAGAGTACATTAATAAGTGACTTACTTAAAAGTGTAAGGAACCAACATTGGAAATCAGTTACAAGACTTACAGCAGTTATTAATAGGGCGGATCCTTTTATTACTAATGTTGTTAAAGCAATTGACGAAGCAGACAACATTGAAGACGCTATGAGTATTGGACAAGTTAAAAGTAAATTATGGATGCTTGATAAAATACAAGCAACAGGAGTTAACCTAGGTGTAGTGTTTTTACTTGCTGGTTGGTACGGAATACCTGCTTACTTTTTATTACAAAGATGTAAGGCAGAAAAGATTTTTAGTTTTGATATAGATGATAGTTGCTGGACAATAGCAGAACGTATTAACAAAAACTATACATTAGACAACTGGAAATTTAAAGCAACTACAGAAGACATATACAATATTAATTTTGCTGGGCATGACTTTACAACTAAAAGAGCAAACGGCACATTAGAAAAACTTTGGTGTAAACCTGATACTGTTATTTGTACTAGTGTAGAACATTTAGAAAAGTTTCCAGAGTTTGTTGGAAACATACAACCAGGTCAACTATGTATATTCCAAAGCAACAACTATAACGAATTAGAAGATCATATTAACTGCCACGATACAGTAGATGATTTATTAGAACAATGTCAGTTAAATACTATATTGTATGCTGACAGTATTAACTTAACAAAGTATGATAGACATATGGTGATAGGATACAAGTAATGGACTGGAAACTATCAACTAGAGACTTACAGAAAGAAGCCGCCAGAGCATTAACTTGTATGGAGGCTACAAACAATAACATTTATCAATTTAATAAACAAGCACACCACAATAGTAACAATTGGTATATTGCTGTTATTAATTGGTATGTTGAACAGTACGGCGACTTACCTAGTAAAGTCGGTCCTGGGAAGGACGTTAAACTTATCTTGGACAACTAATGTATAGATATCAAGATATTAAAATAGTACACTATGAGATAACACAACGTTGTCAAGCCGCCTGTCCTATGTGTGACAGAAATGTTAACGGTGGTAAGGACAGTCCACATATTACTAATGCTGAATTATCATTAGCAGATGCTAAAAAAATATTTGAACCAGAATTCATTAAACAACTAAACACTTTTTATATGTGTGGTAACTTAGGTGATCCTATAATGGCTAATGACACACTAGAAACATTTAAGTGGCTCCGTAGTATTAATCCTAACTTGTGGTTAAGCATGAATACCAATGCTGGTGCTCAGGAAGAAAGTTGGTGGAAAGAATTAGCAGAAACATTTGGTAGAATGGGTACTGTTATTTTTAGTTTAGATGGACTTGAAGACACTAATCATCTGTACAGACAAAATGTACGTTGGGATAAAGTTGAACGTTCTTACAAAGCATTTATAGGAGCCGGTGGTAGGGCTCGTTGGGATTATTTAATATTTGAACACAACGAACACCAAGTAGAATTAGCAAAACAAGTTAGCGAAGAAGCAGGCTTTGAAAAATTCCAAGCAAAGAAAACAGCAAGGTTTGTTACAACTAAACTAGATAAGAAAGAAGAACACCAAGCAAAGAATCGTAAAGACGAAGAAACACAAAAATTACAAAAGCCGAAGAATATAGAATTACAAAATACAGCAACTAAACAAATTGATACAATAATAGATAAGCATGGCAGTATGGCCAACTACTTAGATACGTGTGATATTATATGTAAGGTTGCTAAAGAAGGAAATATTTTTATTAGTGCTGAAGGCTTGTTAATGCCTTGCTGTTGGACAGCAAGTAGAATGTACAAGTGGTGGCACAAAGATCCTACAGTAGAACCTGTATGGAATCACATTAATGCCGTTGGTGGCAAGGAAGGTATTGATACAAAACAACACGGTCTTCGAAAAGTATTTGGAGGCGGGATATTACAAAGCATAGAAAATAGTTGGTCTGCTCCTAGTGTAGCAGAGGGTAAACTAAAAGTATGTGCCGAGAAATGCGGGGAGGAATATGATCCATTCAAAGCACAGTTCCAGTAGTTTTTGCGTACTCCCTTTTATTCAACAGTTTGTTAATACTGATAATAAAATATCGCCTTGTTGTATAAGTGATTATTCACACGGTGGGCCAGTATATAAAGATGCTAATAGTTTTAATTGCGATTACTTAAAAAATATAAGACGACAAATGTTGTATAGTCAAAAGCCTAAGCCATGTAATGTTTGTTGGAAGGCTGAAGAGAACGGCAAAGTTAGTAAACGTATACAAGTAAACAAACAGTTTGAAGGGTGGGAATATACTACTAATGGAAGTGGGTATATGTATACCATGCCACAATATTACGACTTACGTCCTGGCAATGTTTGTAACTTAAAATGTGTTATGTGTAATCCACAGAATAGTAGT
>Ga0315318_10001408_pt1 | contig 10521 bp, 6 predicted proteins | sample M1200m3416metaG_FD_203703 | JGI IMG/M metagenome (GOLD analysis project Ga0315318, IMG submission 203703) | Ammonia-oxidizing marine archaeal communities from Monterey Bay, California, United States - M1 200m 3416 | ecosystem: Environmental > Aquatic > Marine > Coastal | place: USA: California... | reverse complement strand
AGAAATACTGGATGAAGGGCGAGTCGAGCGGTCACATGCAGCAGGTCAGCGACATTGCGTTTGACTGTGACGGCGACACGCTGCTGGTTCAGGTCTCGCAGCATGGCGCGGCCTGCCATGAGGGCTATAAGTCCTGCTTTTTCCGCTCGACCCACGAGGGGGGGGGGATCGAGGTCACCGAGGAGCAACTCGTCAACCCGGACGAGGTTTACAAAAAGTAATCCCGCTTGGCCAAGCGCTTGGCCTGTATTGTGTTGGCGTTTGGGGAGGGGCGCCGTTTAGACTGTCCGCCGCATGGAGTTTTGCCGTCCAACCAAGGATGTGTTTTGCCGCTTGGCCGAACAGGGAAACCTGATTCCGGTCACGCGCCGGCTATTGGCCGACCAGGAAACACCGCTGACGGCTTATCGAAAAATTTGTGGTTCTGGCGAGTCGTTTCTTTTTGAGTCGGTCGAGGGTGGGGAGCACCTCGGCCGCTACTCGTTCGTGGGTTGCAACCCGCGCGGGATGATCTGCCAAGTTGGCGACACGGTGGAGTGGATCGAAGGCGGCCAATTGCGGGAGACGTACAAGGTTGTTGGCCGTGGCGGGAACAAGGCAGAGGGCGAAGTCTGCGATGGGCTCGAGGTCGTCGAGAAAGTCCTGGCCAACTACAAGCCGGTGGATGTCGGTGACCTACCGCGGTTCACCGGCGGTGCGCTTGGCTTTGTCGGCCACGAATTCATCCATGACATCGAGCCGGTTGTGCCGCGTCCGCCGGAGGACGAGCTTGGCACGCCGACGATTTGTTTCATTATCGCCGACCAGCTGCTGGTATTCGACCGGGTGGCGCAGACGCTGACGATTATTGTCAACGGAATCATCGGCCCCGGCGATACGCCGACTGAGGTTTACGAGGAGGCAACCGATGAGGTGGAGCGGATCGTGGCACTGCTCGAGCAGCCCAGTGAGTACAAGCCAGTGTCGTTTCCCGACGAGTTGCCGGAGAAAGAATTCCAGTCCAACCAAGCGAAGGATCGTTTTCTCAAAAACGTCGGGAGGGCGAAGGAGTACATTAACGCCGGCGACATCATTCAGGTGGTCGGCTCACAGCGATTTTCTGCCCCGGTGGATGCGTCACCGCTCGATGTGTATCGTGCGGTGCGTTCGATTAATCCGTCGCCGTACATGTTCCTTTTGGATTTCGAGGGCTACTCGCTGGTGGGGGCGTCGCCGGAGATTCATGTGCGCTGTGAAGATCGGCGGGTGGAGATCCGCCCGATCGCCGGCACCCGGCCACGTGGCAAGAGCGCGGAGGAAGACATGGCGCTTGAGAAGGAGTTGCTGGTTGATCCAAAGGAGCGCGCCGAGCACGTGATGCTCGTGGATCTGGCGCGGAACGACATTGGCCGCGTGTGTGACTACGGCTCGGTGGAGGTGAAAGATCTAATGCTCATTGAGCGTTACAGCCATGTAATGCACATCGTCACGCAGGTGGAGGGCAATCTCACGGAGGAACACACGCCGTACGACCTGATCCGCGCAACGTTCCCGGCGGGGACGCTCTCCGGCGCACCGAAGATTCGCGCGATGCAGATCATATGCGAGTTTGAGCAGACGACGCGCGGGCCGTACGGCGGCTGCGTCGGCTACTTTTCGTTCAATGGTAATCTCGACTGCTGCATCACCATCCGCACGGCGTTATTGAAGGACGGCAAGGCGTACGTGCAGGCTGGCGGCGGCTGGGTGGCCGACTCGGTGCCGGAGAGCGAGTTTCAGGAAACGGTCAACAAATCCAAGGCAATGATCAAGGCGCTGGCGTTGGCCGAGAGCTTCAATACCCAGTGACGCCTGGCCAAAAGCTTACGGCCCTGTGAACAACTCGATGTGGTGGCCGTCGGGGTCGGCGACGAAGAGTTGAAAGGCGCCATCAGGGCGGGTGCGGCGCGGCAGATATTCCTGCCCGATGTTGTTGAAATGACCCTCCCACTCGTCGAGATTGTCGACACGCAGGGCGAAGTGATTGCCTCGTGGCTTGGATCGGGTGTCTAATTCACGATCGCCGATCAGGTGCAGTTCCTGGAATTCGCCCAGCTGAAACCAAGCGCCTGGGAAGTCGAACACCGGCCTCTCCATTGGCTCCAGCTTGAGTGTGTCGCGGTAAAACTCGCAGCTTTTCTCCACATCGGCGACGTGAAGCGCGACGTGATTCAGTTCATAGTGTGTCATGCAAAAAATCGGTTGACGGTTAAGGGCGTGTCTCTACAATCACCGACCCCTTGGTGGGGTCGTAGCTCAGTTGGTAGAGCACCACAATGGCATTGTGGGGGTCGCTGGTTCGAGACCAGTCGGCTCCACCATTTTTTCTCGCCCGTTTCAAGTGTGACTCAGGAAATTGATAATGTCCTGCTTCACTATTTTTTCAGGGCTGATTCCCTTCCAGTTTTTGATCTTCGGGTCGGCTCCAGAGTCCATGAGGTGCTTCGCCACATCCTTTTGAAACGGCATCAGTGCCAAGTGAAGAGGAGTGTTCCCGTCACAATCCTGCGCGTTGACGTCCAATCCCCGCTTGACGAGCAGTTCCACAATTGCCAGGGAATTCGCGTTCGGGTTGAGTGCAATGTGATGCAGCATCGAGCGCTTGTCCCTGTCCACAACGAAAATGTGCACATGCAGTGACATAAAAAAATCCAGAAGCTCTATATTGCCTTGGCTGACGATCGCCTTGACAGGAGGTACCGCCTCCTCTGAGGTGGGGTTGATATCACCACCGGCCATCTTGAGCGTGCCGATTATCCTGACCATCTCCGGTTCACTGAGTCTGTCATTGAGCCTGCCGAGTACGAGACAGGCCATGGGGCTCAGGAGCGTGGCTTTTGTCAGGAGGTTCACCTTGGCCTTGCGATCCAGAAGTTTCCGGATCACATCCTCGTGTCCGTATTCGCAGGCATAATGAAGCGGTGCGTATCCGTTTTCATCCTTTTGGTTAAGATCCACCCCCAGCGACAGCCATTGGTTGAGTTCCCGCATGTTGCCGGTTTTGCAGGACTCGTGAATGTTGATGGACGCTTCTTCGCTGATGGCCGATGGCTCATTCGTGTTGCCATCTTCCAACAGGCTCATTTCCTCTACGTTTTTGCGGTGATCCAGCAGGATGATGACTACCAGGATGACAAACGCCAACAGGACGATTATCAATAGCGCAATAATGGAGGTCGAATTCATGAGTTCACCACAGTGTCAGGCCCTTTGGTTGAATTGTCCATCACATCAACGGCACCGTATTCAACTGCGAGAGACTAGCGGAATCGAACGGGTGGGGGAAGGATTACTGGACATGCAAAAAACCTTGTTTTCAACCGTCAGAATAAGGCAATTTTCTTTCGTTGAAAAAATCGAACATCAAATGAGGGGAAATGTCGATCGATGCCAAGCCTGTGAGGGTTAAATTCAGTCAACTCGTGGTGTGTGTTTTTCTGGTCGGCTTGGTCAAGCCGACCAGCGCGTGGTCGGCCGATCGGAGCGGAGATGGCTTGGTGGCGCTGTACGATTTCCACTTGGCCAAGGGCAGTATCGTCAAAGATCGCTCCGGCGTCGGTAAGCCGCTTGACCTGAAAATCGAGAACCCAAAAAACGTGCGTCGCACCAAGGGTACGCTTGAAGTGCGCGGCAAGACGCTGATTCATTCCGGTAAGCCGGCGACCAAGATTGTTAACGCCGTGCGCCGTTCCGGCGAGATAACCATCGAGGCGTGGGTGCGTCCGGCCAACTCCAAGCAGGATGGCCCGGCGCGGATGGTCACGCTGTCGGGCGGCAGTTCCGAGCGCAACTTCACCCTTGGCCAGGAAGGCGACAAGGTGGACGTTCGGATGCGAACCACCAAGACCAGCGGGAATGGCATCCCTTCGCTGGACAGCCCCAGCCGTAGCCTGGCATCCTGGTTGACTCACATCGTGTACACCCGTAACCGGAGCGGCCTTGCGAGACTTTTTCTCAACGGCAAACAGCAGGCGGAAAAGCGCGTGGCCGGCGCGATGGCAAACTGGAATACCAGATACCAGTTGGCTTTGGCCAACGAGCTTTCCAGTGACCGGCCCTGGCTGGGGACGTTTCATCTCGTGGCGGTTTACAACCGAGACTTGTCGGCTGGGGAGGTTGCGCAACATTTTAAGGCCGGCGTGAATGCCCGATCCGCTGTCACGCAATTGGCCACGCGGAACCAGTCCCCTAAGGAACAGTTTTTTGACCAGGAAATCGCACCGTTGCTTTCGCGACATTGCCTAGAGTGCCATGACACGGTGAATCACAAGGGCAGGCTGGATCTTTCAAAAAAATCGACCGCGTTCGCCACTTCAAAAAAGGAAACTGTAATCGTTCCTAGCAAGTCGGCGGAGAGCCTGTTGTGGGAGGTCATCGAGGCGGACGACATGCCTAACGAGCGTGAACCGTTGAGCGCGGACGAAAAGAAACTGCTGCGAAAGTGGATCGACGACGGTGCCGTATGGGCCGGCGAGGAAATCGACCCACTGGCCCACGCGCACGACCGGCGCGCAAATAAAAACTGGGTTCGCCGCCTCACGTTGCCGGAGTACATCGAGACCGTGAGGAGCCTGACCGGCGTGGACATCGCGAAGGAGACTCGGGAAATCCTGCCGCCGGACATCCGGGCCGATGGCTTCAGTAATACCTCCTACAACCTCTCCGTGGATCTCAAGCACATTGAGGCCTACTCGAGGCTTGCCGGCATCATCGTCGAAAAAATGAATGTGCGGCAATTTGCGAAGCGTTTCTCCAAGAAGCAGGGATTCACCGACGATATCATGCGCGATCTTGTGGCCAAGATGGGTAAATGGCTATTGCGCGGGCCACTTGAAGATCAAGAGGTGGCGGCGTTTCGCGGGGTTTCCACCACGGTGGCTGCCGCGGGGGGGGCGTTCGAAGAGGCTCTCGAGCTGCTGGTCGAAGCTATGCTGCAGTCACCTCGCTTCCTCTATCGTATCGAAAACGAGCGCGGCGACGGCACCGCCTGGCCGGTGAGCGAATACGAGTTGGCCTCGCGGATGAGCTATATCATTTGGGGTGCACCGCCCGATGCTCAACTGCTCACGGCGGCCGAGAACGGCCAACTCTTCGAGGACGACGGCTTGAATGCGCAACTCAAGCGGATGCTCGACGACCCGCGCGCAGCCAAGCGGTCCGCCGAGTTCGTCCACGAATGGCTTAACCTCGGCCGCTTGGCCAACATGAAACCCAACCCGGAAAAGTTTCCGCAGTGGAATGCCGGCTTGGCTAACGACATGCGTGCCGAGACGATCGCTTTTTTCGACGACGTGGTTTGGAAGCAAAAACGCCCGATGGCCGACCTGCTCAATGCCAAGGTCACCTACGCCACGCCACGATTGGCCAGGCACTACGGCCTGCCCGTGCTGGGCGAGGGCCTGTCTAGGTACGACCTGAAATCCGTCCCCGAGCGGGGCGGTCTGCTGACCCAGGGCAGCGTGTTGACTATTGGCGGCGATGAGGCGTCGATGGTGACACGCGGACTCTTCGTGCTGCACGACCTTCTGCGAAGCGGGGTGAAAGATCCGCCGCCATCGGTCAATACTGAACCGGTGCCATCGAAGGCCGGATTGACCCAGCGCAACATCGCCAGGAAACGCATCGCGGACAAGACCTGCGGCGGCTGCCACATCAAGTTCGAGCCGCTGGCGTTCGGGCTGGAAAAGTTTGATGGTATCGGCGCGTTTCAAGAAAAGGACGAGCACGGCAACACCCTCCGTGACGACGGTGAAATCCTTTTTCCCGGCACGGCTAAGACGGTGCCGTACGAGTCCTCCGCCGAGTTGATGAACCTGCTCGCCAGCAGCGAGCGCGTCCAGCAATGCCTGACCTGGAAGGTGGCCCAGTTCGCGCTTGGCCGACCGCTTGGCCCGGCCGACACCCGCACGCTTGACAAGATTCACCAAGCCGCGCAGAAGGCGGGCGGAACCTATGCCAGTCTGATGCGGGCCATCGTAAAAAGCGACCTGGTGCAAAAAACACAAACCGAAGCAAATTGATGAACAAAATAAACAGGCGAACCGTGCTCAAGGGATTGGGTGGCATGACGATTGGCCTGCCAGTCCTCGAGGAGATGGCCATCCCGGGCGCGGTGGCGGCCAAGGCCAAGGCCGTGCCGGTCCGGGCGTTCAACTTGTTTTTTGGCCTCGGCGTACCCGCCCCGCTGCAAACGGAGGGGTTCGAAGGCGTGCTCGAGCCGCTTAAGCCTCTCCGCGACAAACTGCTCATTATGCGCAAGGTCGACCAGGTGCGCTGTGATGTCAGCGGCATCAACGCCCACTATGATGGCGCGACTGGCTCGTTCACGGCCATGCCGGCCGGAGGCGAGGCCAAGGCCGGCGGCCCCTCCATTGACCAGGTTGTCCGCAAAACTTTTTATCCCGACGGCATGCCGGCCGGAATGGTGCCGACGCTGATTGGTGGGACGTACTTCCGCCGAAGTCGCGTTGGGCGATACGTGCATAGCTACCACGCTGACGGCACCGTCGCCGGAACGATGCAGGAGAAACCGCGTGACCTGTTTGACCGCGTGTTCGGAATGTTGTCCGTCAATGTCGGTGGGGATGCCCGTAAACAGCGGCTTAAGCGCAGCGTGCTCGACACCGTCGTGGGGCAGTACAAGTTTTACACCGGTGCCAACTCCCCGCTTGGTGTGGCGTCCAAGGCCCGCGTTACCGAGCACCTCGAGCGCATCCGTGAGTTCGAGCAGCGTGCCTTCGAGATGAAAAAGAAACTTCCCGGGGCACCGACGCTCCCGCCGCGCTCGAAGGTCGCCCACGGCGGGCCGGCCGACCCGGGCGGGATGGGTATCGACATCACGCTCGAGGAACTTACCACCGAGTGGCGCCTGATGGCCGACCTGTACGCATTGGCCATCCAGATGGATCGCGTGCGGTTCGGCTCCCTGACTTTTCTCGCCGCCGGCGAGCGCATCCGACTGACTGGCGACTACGAATACGGCGGACGAAAAGTTTTCCAGTTCGACGATGCAACCCAGCACAACGCCACCGCCGACAAGGGCTGCAGCCACGAGTGGTGGCACAAGTTCAACGAGAAGAATAAGAACATCCAGCTCCGCGCCCATGCCCACATGAAGATGCGCGAGGTCGCCTACTTCCTGAGCAGGCTCGACGAGCAGAAGGAGGCCAACGGCCTGTCGATCCTTGAGAACTCAATGATTACTATCTCCACAGAGTCGGGTGACGGCCGGCACAACGACGTGAAGCGCGAACTCTCCGGCGTGTTCCACGCGATCACCGGTGCCAACGGCCGGTTCAAGTCCGGCATCGTCGACGTGGGCGCCGAGGGGCTCGACGTGTACAACACGATGCTCAATGCCGTGGGGGCCAAGGGCCGCCTCGGCCCGGTCAAGCGCGAGCCCCGCCACATCAGTTCCATCCTGGCCTAAGCTTTGGCCAGCAACCGCTTATAAAGCTCGTACTGCCGCTGAACGAGTTGCTCGCCGGTGAATTCTTCCTTTACGAGTTCCTGGCCCGCTTGGCCAAGCGCGGTTCGCAATGAAGCATCGTTAGCCAGCTTGGCCAGACTCTCCTCCAGCTTGAGCAAGTCGCCCGGCTCGACGAGGTAACCGGTTTTTTCGTCGAGACAGACTTCGCCCGCGCCGTCGCAGTTGAAGGCCACGACCGGCTTGGCGGCGGCCATGGCCTGGGGTAGGGCACGCGGCAGGCCTTCGCGGCGGGAGAGGTGCACGAGCGCATCCATTACGCCGATGAGCGACGGGATTTCGGCAGGCGGCACGAGGCCGGTGAAGAGAAAGTTTTGCTCGCAGCCGATCTGTTTGGCCAAGCGCTCGAACCGCTCGCGCCATATGCCGTCGCCGACGAGCAGGAAGCGAATATTAGGGATGCGCCTGGCCAGGCACGGCGCGATGTTGAACAGGTCGTCGTGACCCTTCAACTCGAAGAGCCGGGCGATTTTACCGACGACAAAGTCGTCCGGTGACAGGCCAAGTGACTCGCGCTTAGCTGGGGAGTTTTCCGCCTCGAGGAACGGTTGAAGGTTGAAGCCGCTCGGGATGCGCGTGTAGTCGTCCGCTTGGCCGATACCGGCGGCGAGGTATTGGTCGCGCATGGCGTCGGCGACGGTGACGAAGTGGTCAGTCATCCTCCCGGCGAAACGCTCGGCACCGCGGAATAGGCCGTTAGCCAGGCAGCCCTGAAACGGACCGAACGACGGGCCGTGTATCGAGTGGATGATTTTCGGCACTCTGGTGCGCTTGGCCGCCAGGCGCCCAATGAAGCCGGCCTTGCCGCTGTGCGTGTGGACAATGTTTGGCCGGAACGACGCAAACGCGTGCTTGAGCTGCCGGTAGGCGAGCCAGTCGCTCAGCGGCCGGATGGGCCGGATGAGATTGGGGACGCGGTGAAACAGTCCGTCGACTTTTTGGACGAGGGGCTCGAGTGAGCCTTCCGGGCCGGTGGTGGGGCCGCAGTAAAGCCGGACATCGACGCCCGGTTTTTCGTGCAGGCCGAGGACAGTTGACACGGTGTTCTCCTGCGCGCCGCCAATGATGAGGCGGGTGATGACATGCGCGACGCGCATGGGTTACTCCGTGCTGCCCGGCAGTTGTCTCATCCGGGTTCGAACCCGCTGCAGTTCCTCCGCCGGGACGGAGTCAGGATCAACGTATTTCAAAAACAGGGTGTAGTTTGTTAACTCTTCGTCATTCTGCTTTTGCGCCTCTGCGATCCGGGCGAGGCGGTAGTAGCTGCGCGGGTCGTTGGGAGCGAATGACTGAAGCGTGGAGAAGTCTTCCTTGGCCAGGTCGTATTGCTTGAGGGCCATGTGTGACTCGGCGCGGTTGAGCAGGATTTCCTCATGGTTGGGGTTGTCGTTGAGCAGACTGTCGAGAAGGTTGATGGCTTCTTTGTGCTGACCCATCGCCATGTAAATGGTGGCTTTCTGGAATTTAAATTTGTCGGCGCCGGTTTGGTTGATGGCGTCATCGATATATTTCATTGCCGAGATGAAATCGCCCTTTTCGGTGTAGGTTGCGGCGATCATTGAAATCAAGTTGGATTTTTGCTGCGAATTGGCCTTGGGCAACTGCATTGCCGACTGATACACCTTAACCGCTTCGCCATATTGTTTCAGTTTGGTAAGTAACTGACCCTTGTCCGTCAGGGTGTTCAAATGGTCAGGGTTATCCTTGAGCCAAGTGTCCAGTAGTCCCAGGGCTTTCGCGTTTTGGTCATGATCCAAGTGAAACGCCAGCATAGTGTGGAGGCCCAGCGGTTTGTCGCCAACAAGGAAGTTCATGTGGGGCTTCAATTTTTCGGTCAGATATTTTTCAGCTTCAGCCGTTCTGGATTTTGCCACCAACAAACCTGCCTGGAGGCGAATCAAATCGATTTGCTGTTTGGGGGTAAACGGGTTTGCGTTGTGCATTATCGCGAGACGCTCGATGAAGAGTTGCGCCTTTTCGTGAAGCCCGTAGGATACAAACATGTCCGCGATGTAAAAGACGGGATCGGGTAGCGTTTTTGCGAGTTCGGCGGCCCGCGTCAGTTCGTGGTAGGCTTGGCGAATCTGAGTTTTTCGTGCGAAGTTTAGGCCAAGATGAAAGCAGGTCTGCGTCAGGTCGAACGGGCCGTATGTCTTCAGGGTGCTGTCGATCCGGGATGGGGCCAGAAACTCGTCCTCGCCAATCAGTCGATCCAGATCCTTATCAAATTCATAGTCGGACTCGGAATTGATTTGTCGAAGATTGGCCTGGGCAATTACGTTGCCATTTCGGCTTCCCTCGTAAAGCTCGCAGGCGGCGAGGAAGAGTTTCTCAGCAGCCTCCGACTGGTTGTTCCGGGCAAGGCTCACTCCCCGGTGGTTCAGGTTTCTGGAGAGCCAACCCATGATGATCAACGAGTCGAGAAACTGATTCTTCCACAGACGTTCGCTTTTCTCGGGGAAGTCGTGTTTGGTAACGAACTGTTCCAAGATGGTCTCGGCAAGGGTTGTGTTGGTTGTGACCTGCCCGCTGGTCAGGGGCGGCTTGTCCAGCGTGTCGGCCTCGGAGGGGTAGGGCATCAGTCGGAAAATCCCATTCTCGGGACTCAGGTAAAACTGCTCAAAGAAGTATCCGAAACTGGGGTGCAGATAGTAAATCGGCGTGGTGTCGCTAATGTCATTGAGCATGGTCAGAATCTGCAACTGATCGATGCGCTTGGCCTCATGCACCTCTTTTGGTGGGCGTGGCCAAATCGGGTTGTCGCGATTGGCCAAGCGCACTTGATAATCGGGAGACGCCAATTTGTGCGTCTGTACCAGCAAGGTTTGCCCGCCGGCATCGGACCGTGCCAACTCCGCCCGCAGGAGCTGGCTTTGCGGGCTCATGTCATTATCTGTGAACAGGATGGCCTTACCGGCGGGCAGGCTGTCAGCCAGCCATTTTGCGTAGGTGCCAGTGACATCATTTTTATTGTTGGCAAGGATGGTTCCCACATTCTGCCAGGCCAACACCCCAAT
>Ga0315318_10001406_pt1 | contig 10528 bp, 8 predicted proteins | sample M1200m3416metaG_FD_203703 | JGI IMG/M metagenome (GOLD analysis project Ga0315318, IMG submission 203703) | Ammonia-oxidizing marine archaeal communities from Monterey Bay, California, United States - M1 200m 3416 | ecosystem: Environmental > Aquatic > Marine > Coastal | place: USA: California... | reverse complement strand
TAGTCCTAATGTAGGACTATATCTTTTACCTTTGTGATTCCAGACGACCCTACATGCATTAGTCCAATTTACAAGTATAAAATCTGCTTTTAATACATCTATGGCATAATCTATCTGTAGTCTAATACTAAAATTATCACAGCCTACCCTAGCAATGTTATGATATTGCCAATCAAACTCTTGAGCAATAAAATAACCATGCTCAGTATTAGGGAAGGCAGGGTCTCTACTAGACCAACTGCAACCACATACTACTAATTTCATACTATTATTTACTTAAATAAGTGTATGCAAAGAATAAAGATAGGCTACGATCGATATAATGATAATCATAAAACACTACCAGCAACTGGGTTTGCACCCGGCAACATCAGCGGCAATTACTACATCACCGATTATTTCGAACTGCTTCATCCATTAGATATAAACGAAAAATACTTTTACCCTATATTTTGGCCATCTCCGGAACAACATATTTCAGAAACAGTTATTAATGATATAAAAGCAGGTAAATGTAAATTAATAATAGATTACATTACTGAAAGTGAATGTTACAATGTAAACGATTATGGTTGGGTTGGCATGGCTAGAGATGACGAGGGTAGCCCTCAAAATAGACAATTTCATAAAAAAGTTTCCGCTATGTTAGAGCATAACAAATTAGATTGGGACTTTGTTTTGATAGATTGTAATCCGTTTAACGAGATAAAACACGATAACTGTATTTACTTTAACAGATGGTTATACCAACAATTTACAAACGACCATGATCGATTAAAATATTCACCATTTAAAAGCGAAAGGCAATATGATTTTAGTTCTTTTAATCGTAGAGTTACAAAGTGTAGACTAATAATATGCGAGCACCTAGACAATAAAAATGCATTATGGAGTTGTGGTGCTATAGAAGATAAAGACTTATACAATGAGTTCAGCGACTTGGGTCAGTTACTACCTAAGACAGTAGATGCAGAGTTTACTGCAGAAGGAACAGGTATGAGACTATCTAATTGGATGATACCCAGCTCTTATATACATATTATTAATGAAACATTTACATTTTATAACAAAAACTGCCTATTCCTTACTGAAAAAACATTTGACTGTATAAATGCTATGACTCCATTCTTAATAATGGGGCAACCTTTTAGTCTTAAGCATTTACAAGATTTAGGATTTAAAACATTTAACGAAGTTTGGGACGAATCATATGATGAGATAATAAATACCCAAGATAGATTAAATGAGATTTTAAAAATAATTAATGAACTTGAAAAACGTGATGTTAAAAAAGTTTTTTCTGACACAATACCTATACTTAAACATAATAGAGATGTATTAGAAATGCATAATTCCCAATTTAGTGTTACAATTTATAATAAGTTATCTAATTTAGGTTTTATATAATTATTAAAATAGTATTCTTGGGCATCCGGGGAAATATGATATGTTAAGTTACAGCCGGGATTATCTGAGTATTCAATATAACCCTTCATTTCTTTATCATGAATTTGTAGCATCTCTGCAACTCCTTTAATACGATTATCATCAGGTATAAAATTACATAATGATTTCCATTCTGGGTAATTTAGGTTTTGATCTTGTAAAAAGAATAAAGTATTCAATCCATTTAAGTATAACGTATCACTTTTATCAAAATCATATATTGCACTTTTAATATAATGTATTTGTTTTGCAAGTTCTACTCTAGTATCATACCAATATAGGTAATACTTCTTAAAACTATTAAATTGTTCTTGTGTAACAGGTAATCCTTGTTCGCCCATGGTTGAAGTTATCCATTCGTCCCATGTATTCTCATCTAGTATTGTTGTAATACTATTAAAAGCAAAGCCTGGATCACAGTCAACAACATGTTTTCTATTTAGTGCGTCATGGGGATTTATTGTATAATCAAAATTTTCAATACTTAAAGTTGGGTCAAATGCTATATCGTTGTATTGCCATTCTGTTCTACAAGGTGTAGTCCAATTTACAATAACTAAATCAACATTCAGTGTGTTTATTGCATAATCTATTTGGTTGCGTATTACAAAGTTACTAGCACCTACTGTTGCTAAATTGATATAATCGAGACTGTAGTGTTTAGCAACAAATGAACCGAATTCTGTATCAGGAACAGTTTCATCTCTACTACTCCAACTACATCCACATACTGCTAATTTCATTTGTTGATAGCCCGCCATCTGCCTTTTCTCTTTTCTACATATTCGAAAGCAACATCAACAGCCTTGTCTTCTAACTCTTTTAAATAGAAAAAAGGAATATTTAAATCTTTAAACTGTTGTATAATATTAATATCTATATCTATGCTATTGTTTTCGTCTTGTGCTCTGCCATTTTGTTCAAACCTCCTTTTTGGCCTATCTAACATAAAGTTAATGTTGTCATACATATTATAACACTCTAAAGCAAGTTTATCTATTAAATCACTATACAAAGCACCATTATAAAGTTCTCTATAGATACCACTTAATAAAACAGGAGAATCTGTAATTACATATTCAACCTTACCTACGAGCCTAAGTATTTTTCTATGTTGGTGTGCTAACATAAACAATTGATCTTTTAGCATAGGAACATTATCTTCCCACACACATTCTTTAGCAAACTCATTGTTAAGTTCAACACTATAACCTGCCATATTCATTCTATAATATAATCCTGCGGCTTTAGTGCTTTTACCTGATCCAGGACCACCGTAAAAATTAATAACTTTTGTTTTTTTCATTACTTAAATCCTATTTGCATAAATCTTGTATAAGCAGGGGTTTTTAATGCTCCAATATAATGTATGTTAGATAAAGGATATTTTTCTGCCATCTCTTCTATAGTATAGCACACATTGATGTGGCCGTCAAAGTCTTTTGAGTTATTTGTTTGCATAACAATTAATTGTTCACTTCCTGCTGTTTCAAACCACTCATTACTCATATGTTCACAACTAGTGTTTATAACTATATCAGGACTAACCCCAATAAGTTCTCCGCCCGTCTCAAATTCCATATGATTAATGTCTAATAAATTAACGTCAGCAACAACACCTTTAAACTTCCAATCATTACTAACATGCTTTTGATTTAACATTTCTGCTAGTTCAATACTATTTGCATCGATATCAATGCCATATATACGTTTAATTATTAATGCATTTAATAAAGGATCTACTAAACTACCTACCCAGCAACCTAATAAAGCAACTGTTGTATTTGCTGGTAATGGCGAAACTCTATATAGTTCTCCTAATAACCAACTCTTACTTGCAAGTTGACCTTTACTAAAAGCATCGCGTGGATACTTAGGATTCATTACTATTCTTTCAAAGTAACTAGGCAGTATTCGAAGAAAACCACTATCTATATAATTTTCTACTTGTCCCCAAGTTTTAAGTTCTATTGTATTGTGCATCTAACCATTCATAATCGTTTATTTTACTTAACATTTCTAAGTCATTTTTATTTGCTAAAGCGAACTGATTCCCCTCCAGTGCTCCTTTTACTGCGTCAGCAGTAAAGTCCTCTTTTCCCCTAGTGTTAAGCCAAGCATCTAATCTTGCTTTGCTTTCTACATCATCATTAAGTGTAAGTTTAACACACTCTCTGAAAGCACTCCTCCAAGTGCTATATGCATCAGTATTAAATTTAGTAATACAACTTATTTGTGGCATTGCTCTAAATCTACTACTTAAACCGGTTGTAAAATCTAATCCCCAGGTTGTTGCCTCCCGGACCATCTCTGTAGGGAATAGTTTTATTCCTCCATAACCATACTCTAAATCATTAATTGGATTTTTACTTGCCCATACATGAACAACTTCTTCGTCATACACATCTGGTATATAATCGAACTTAAAATCTTCTGTAACTTCTGCATCTGCATCTACTACCCAAAACATTTTTGTTCTACTTTGTTCTGCACATGCTTTATGAGCCTCAAATATTCCTTTAACCCCTCTTATATGATTAACATAACAATTAGCAAAATCTTTATTTGTAATCAAACTAATATGTTTATCAACTTCTTTAATATCTTCTTTATAACTTATTACAAAAATTTCATACGGCTCAGCAGTTGATCCAACTTCTTTAACATATTTTAAGTTTCTAAATTTATTATTCTTAAGGTCATCTGATTTAAGTTTCGAATAGTCATTGTTTGTGGGCCACAATCTGAGACCGCTGTATGCATAAACTTTTTGTGTTCTTAGATTAAATTTCTGCCATGTATGAATTTTATCTACATCCATTATATCGGGCATAAATCCTTTATCAAGCACATCTTTATCTACTTTGACATCAGGGTCTATAGTCCAAACAAAGGGAGTTTTTATATCCTTTATTGTGTTTATAAACTCTTTTTTGTCTACACTTTGCAAGTAGATTACTGGCCATATTGGCTTTTGGCTTGCAATAGTATTTATTTGTTTTAAATCTACAAAACTGTTATTTGCTATTTCTTTATCAGTATATTCTTTCTCTAAAAATGTTTCTCGAGGCATTAATCTAACATTTTTGTATTCCCCATCTTGGTCAGCAAACACATGAACATACTTTTTTTCCTCTTTTGCAGGGTAATATTCAAAGTTAAAATCTTTATGTAATACTGTAAAAGCATCAACTACCCAGAACATATCAGTAGTTGCATTGCTGGCTAGACGCACATAGACGTCGTTTAAGCCGTCTTTATAATCATCTGGTTGTAAGTGGTGCACTGGATATTGATTAATTAAATCAAGCATCGGCCATATTGGTCTTTGACTTGCAATCGTGCTTATTTGCTTTATGTCTTCAAATGTATTGTTTGCTATTTCATCATCAGTATATTCTTTCTCTAAAAATGTGTTTTTTGGCACTAATCTGACATTTTTAAAGTTTTTATCCTGATCTGCAAACACATGAACATTCTTTTTATCCCATTGTGTTGGGTAGTAATCGAACTCAAAATCTTCGTATAATGTAGTAAAAGCATCAACTACCCAGAACATATCAGTGGTTGTTTGGCTTGCTAGACGCACATAGACGTCGTTTAAGCCGTCTATGTAGTCTTCAGGCTGTAAATGATATACCGGATATTTACTTTGCACACACGCAGGCTCTCTAATGTATTTAGGTCTTCCGGAGGTGCGTGGTTCTTTTGAACATAACATTACACCACTATAATCGTATTGCCGTTTAGTTACAGGATTTAATTTCTGCCATACATGCGTTTTACCATAATCCCAAACTTTAGGAACAAAAGTAAAATCGAAGTCTTCTAACACTTCTACATCGGGAGCAATTACCCAAAACCAAGATGATGTTGCCTCTAGTCTACCTTTTTCTTCTGAATCAAATATCGGAAAAGTTAGTTGCTCTCCAAATGGAGTCGTATCGTGAATGTTAAGTCCTACGTCTTTATGATTGGCCGGAACCCAATATACTCCTCCCATTTCCTTTGGATACTTATGTTCTAATTGTCCTCTTACTTGATATACATGTATTTGATCCTTTTCATAATCGTTTTTCCATGGTATAAAATCAAAATCATCATCTTCTAAAATATATTCTTGATCAACTAACCAACAATCTTCTGTAACTGTTTTAAAATCTGTTGGGTTATTTACTCTAAATATTGGATATGTTTTAGCATTTATATATAACGGGTCTTTATGTATTTTTATTTCTTTCTTTTTAGAGTTTTTAGGATACCAATAAAGTCCGCCCATTTCTTCCGGATACTTATTTGTTAATTGATTGAGTATATGAAACACATGAATTTTATCAGTATCGAAAGACCCAGGTGCCCATTTTATAGTTTCATCTAATCTGTATAATTTATCTGCTACCCAACAATTATAGTCTTTATCTGGATTGATAGAGGGATCTTCATTATAGTATATAGGATACTCTGGGATTGCATTTAATAGTTCACTATGGATAACAATATTGCCATTCCAATCTACAGGAACCCATCTAATACCTCCCATTGCTTCTGGAAATTTGTGTCTTAGTTGCTCATCTAGATGAAATGTGTGAATACAATTCTTTTGAAAGGCAGGAGGCGTCCATTCTATTTTTTGATTAACTTCATATTCAGAATCTACAATCCAACAGTCTTGAAATACTTCTGTGTATTCGTCAACATTATTAACTTTAATTACAGGATAACTTCGATCGCTTGTGGGGTTTGAAGCAATGTATTTTAGTAATTCAGAATCATACTTTTTAGGAACAAGTTTTACACCACCACATCTATTATCACTCACGTTTGTAACACTTCTAGGATACTTATGCTCTAATTGATTTGGTATTTTAAATATTTGTATTGTTTTTTGATCATGTCTGCCAGGAACATATTTAAATACATCATTTATATCATGTTCGTCATCTACTAACCAAAACATTTTTGTTCTACTTTTTCTAGCAGGTGATTCATAATCATTTATATCTGATGTGTAAAAAATATCATATCTTACAGGATTAATATTAGGGTGATATTTGGATTTAGTAAAATCGAAATACTTGTTTATAAGTCTTACACCACCACAACGCCTATCCCATGGATCTGTATAATTAATAGGATATCTCTCTTCTAAATGTCCGGGTATTTTAAAAACATGAACATAATTTTTTTCGTGTTCTGCCGGGACAAATAATAACTTACCATTAAATTCAAACTCTCTATCCACTACCCAAAACCAATCAGTTTTGCTTCTTTTAGCATATTCTTCATACGTTGTTGGATTAAACTCATCTTCATCTACATAAAATACATCATAATTTTCGTCTTCAACGGGACATGCTGGATGTATTTTTGTTTCTGATGTCTTCCACTGTCTCGGAATAAGCCTAAGGCCTCCCATGGCCATAGGATACTTTTCGGTAAGTTGGTAAGGCATTCGAAATACATGTATCATGTCTTGTTCAAAAGGATTCGGGACCCAATCAAATGTTTTTAAATTTATTTTATGTTCTAAGTCTATTAACCAAACATATTCATCGTCTAATATATCGCGTTGAGCATAATCGTCTACATCTTTAACATATAGTAACGGAAACGTCTCCGAAGCATCTAAAAACTTATGATATTTTATATCTGCTTTTTTCCAATCACGCGGATACAGTTTAATGCCGCCTTCTTCTGCAGGATATTTGTGTTCTAACTGTCCACGTAAGTGAAAACTGTGGATAAAACTAGGCTCAAAGTTTCCAGGTGCCCAGTTAATATCATTAGTAAGTTTGTATTCTTTATCAACACACCATACATGACTAGCATATGGATTTTTATTAAAATACTTTGCTGGTGTTTTTGTGTGTATTGTATCAAACGTTTTCTTGCATACAACTTGATTTATTTCTTTAATACCCTCATTATGTCGACCTGGTATTAAACGTATTCCCCCGTAGTTGTTCGTATTCCACTTCCATACATGTTCATATACTGTATCATACATCTCAGGCCTATAACTAAAAACACTTGTATCAGTAATTTCAATGTTTGGCTCTATTAACCAATACATTTTTGTTTTAGGTGTGACATCATTTGCAGACTTGACTTTCTTTGCAAATGGTATATCATTTTTTAGAGTCTTATTAGACCCAATATAAAATACGTCGAACATATTAGTTTAATTAATCTGAGGTATGAACTTTAATCCCATACTTTTTAGTAAATGCTTCTACATCTGCTTTATCATTTACAATAGGTTGACCTTTAATGTTTAAACTGGTATTAAGTAACATTGGGCATCCTGTTTCTTTATAAAATGCTTTTAATAATTTATATAGATCTGGATGTTGTTCTTTATTTACAGTTTGAACTCTACTTGTTCCGTCCTCATGTATAATTGCTGGAAACTCCTCTGGTTTTTTACACCTTGCTACAAATTGCATATAAGGTGCAGTGGTTTTTCCTCCCGGCATATCAAAGTATTCTTCAAGATGCTCTTCTAATATCATTGGTGCAAATGGCCTAAACTTTTGACGTTTTTTAACAACGTTCATTTTGCTTTTAACCTCTGGTCCTCTTGGATCAGCACATAAACTTCTATTGCCTAATGCTCTTGGGCCAAATTCTGCTTTACCATTCGCTATACCAAATAATTCCCCTTTCTTTAAACTTGCTAATGCTTTTTTAATTGGATACGGTCCTTCTATATTGTGGCCTAAATAAGGGCCAGTCCAGTTAACCTTTTTACCTGTTGTATTATATAATTCAAGTGCCGCGGCTCCCAAACTACTACCAGCATCTCCTGGATTAGGCATTATATGTATGTCTTTCCAACCTATTTTAAATAGTTTACTATTAGCAACACAATTTAATGCAACTCCTCCCATGAACACTAAATTTTCGCTTCCAGTAATCTCTCTAGCATATTCAGAATATGATAATATTCTTTCTTGTATTTGAATCTGCGTTGCACGAGCAATAGTAAAGTTATCATAGTCTTTATACATCTCTTTACTAATACCTTTTTGTAAATTTTTCTTTGTTCTAATACAGGATTTATTTGAGATCCATGCGTGATGAAAAAAGAAAAAATCGTAACCCATTTGTCTACTAAGACGTCTGCTTTTTACATCATCTCCATACGCCGCCATACCCATTAAAATATATTCATCTTCATTTGGTTTAAGACCTGCCCTTTGTGTCATTGCACTATAAAACAATCCTAAACTACTTGGATACCAAATACTATGTAATTTTTGAAGACTACCTTTCTTCCAACTCCATATGGTAGCAGTATCAAATTCTCCTATAGCATCTATAACCATAACAGCACATTCATCAAAATTTGATGTTAATACACCTGCGGCCGCATGGGTTTCGTGATGCCAATGAGATTTTATAGGAATGCCTTTTAATTGAGGATAATATTCTTTAATCCATTTACATTGTGACGGCTCTCTTAATGCATGAAAATTTCTACCATAAATGTTTCTAAGTCTTTTTGCCCAGTCCTTTTCGTGTAATACTATCTGATCCGGTTGGCCAAATTCTAATGCTTCATTTATTAATTCGTGATTTAAAAAAGGGTCATTTTTCTGTTTACTATATCGTTCACTATGTCCTGCAAATACAATCTCATCATCTTCTAACATTGTTGCAGAAGCATCATGAAATCCTGAACTTATTCCTAAAATTCTCATCTGTATATAAACGGATCCCTCTTACGCATTTCTTCTATCTTCTTTTTAAGTTTTTCTTCTTCTTCTTTTGTTAGTGTAAGTTCCGGATCTTCTGGTTCTAAGTCATCATCACCGTCCCAATTAAGGTCAGTCATCTGCTTCTGTTTCTTCTTAAAATCCTTATCTTGTATATTTTTAGACATATTTCTCCTTATAAAAAGTTATAATCTTGTTGCACATCCATTGGTGTATTTTAGGGTCTACTGCATGTAGTGTATCACTCCAACCGGATGGAAAAGTATCTATTGCAGATTCAATTAATGAGGACTCGTGCAAATAATATTTATTCTGATCTATGTTATTCCATACAAGAGACTGGTGATCTTTAGGTATATTATTAAACATATTAACATACATATAATCTATATTCTTACTATCAAGATATAATTGTAACAAATACATATATAATACTGTATTTTCTTTGCCTATTTCCCAATCTGCTAAATGTAAATCTGCATATCTATAAAACTTTTGTAAATCCTCATTTTCACTTTGCTTATCTAAAGTATAATCTTCTCTATTACTATCAAAACTAAGTTCAAATCGTTCATGTGTTGTCCAACCTATTAATACAAATCCGGAATGGCCAAATTCTTCAATATAATCTATAGTAGAACGTAATATTCTATGATTGCCGCCACCAGGGTGTGCAATATTTACACATTCTAAATTTAAGTATTCTGCAAATAGTTCTGCAACATTAGTATCGCATTCAGAGCCTTGCATATGACTACAGCCGTTTGCTAATAACTTACCCATGTATTTTCCTGTATGCTTGTTCACAAACATCAGCCATTGATATTTGCCCCATTGGTGAGAAATGGTTCATATATCCATCATCGGTGCACTTCTCTGGTTTGTCCGGGTTGGAAAAATTATAATCTTCATGGCCTCGGGCAAACTCTGTTAAGCATCTATGCTCTTTACCTTTATATGTAAACATATGGCTTCCTTTGTCATGCTTTGCTGTATGAAAGAAACAATGATATTGTTGATATGAAGTTATATTATGTTTTTCTATTAAATATTTCCATGCAAGTTTAGTTGTATCATATATTCTGTATGATTCTTTATCATTTTTTAAATACAACCAATAAAGTCTTATTGCTTGAGCAACTCTTGGATCGAATCTATCCATATCATCTAACATTGGTGCATCTGGGCCCATCAATGCCCGTTCGTTTGGATGTATTAAATTTTCATTATGTCCTTTATCAGTATTATCGGCTTTATAAATCTCACGTCCTGGATCACTCCATAAAAAGACAAAGTGTGTAGAGTTTATTTCTTCTTGGCTTTTTGCTTTAAGCCATTCTATAAATTCATACATCATCCAGTTA
>Ga0315318_10001404_pt1 | contig 10533 bp, 9 predicted proteins | sample M1200m3416metaG_FD_203703 | JGI IMG/M metagenome (GOLD analysis project Ga0315318, IMG submission 203703) | Ammonia-oxidizing marine archaeal communities from Monterey Bay, California, United States - M1 200m 3416 | ecosystem: Environmental > Aquatic > Marine > Coastal | place: USA: California... | reverse complement strand
AGGCCGTGTGGTCGGGCGGGTCGAGGAACACGATCGGGGTGGCCTCACCCATGTCGACACCGGCACCTCGTTCGACGGTCAGGCCGCTCGCCGAAGAGAAGGTGGCGGTGTCCCGGGCGGCATCGAATACGTCACCGAACCTGGACAGGACCCAGAACTCGTCCCGATGCTCGGCGCCCTCCACGCGGTGGACCGGATCATTGTCTCGCAGCGCCCGGTACATGGCGAACGGGTCGCGCCACGACTCGCCGGATCGCAGGTCGAATCGGGCTATTTGCTGGGCGATGGGATCAGCCTGCCTTGGGGAGCACGATGAAGGCGATGGCTACGTAGTGCAACGCTGCGGCGGTGACCGTGCAGGCGTGGAACACCTCGTGGAACCCGAAGGTCGTCGGCCACGGATCCGGCGACTGGAAGGCGTAGACCATGGCACCGGCGGTGTAGAGCAACCCGCCGATCAGCAGGAGTACGAAGCCGGCCACCCCGAGTTGCTGCCAGGCGTCGACCGCCACCGGGAGGAGGCACCACCCGACGACCAGGTAGGGGATGGCCACCACGGGAGTGGGCGCCTCGGTGTACCGCAGTCGCAGCCAGATGCCGATTGCCGCACCACCCCAGACCAGTGGCAGTACAAGTTTGGCTGCCCACGGGGACAGGGCGAAGGCGGCGATCGGCGTGTAGCTCGCGGCAATGGCGATGAAGATCGTGGAGTGATCGAACCGTTGCATGATCCGGTCGCCCCGTTCGCTCCATGGGATGCGGTGGTAGAGGGCCGAGACGCCGAACAGCGCCACGACGGCCAGCGAATAGAGGGCGATGACGAACCGGGGCCATACGTCGGGCGCCCGCACGACCATGATCGGGGTCAGGGTCAGGGCGGCAACGAACGCCATCCGGTGCGACACCCCCCGGTACCGGGGCTTGGGCGGCCTCGGGTCCGTCATCTCGGTGACCGCTGACATGGGCATCACACTACGGGTGAGCACTGACCGACCCGGTTCGGGCAGAATCGGGGAATCGTCGGGCCTGACCAGAGGGTCACCCGGCCGGAAGGGGCCAGGTGTCGGATCGCTACGACTTCGTGATCGTCGGGGGTGGTTCGGCGGGCTGTGCGCTGGCCAACCGCCTGAGTGCCGATCCGGCCAACCGGGTGCTCCTGATCGAGGCCGGTCGGCGCGACTGGCGGGCCGACGTGGTCATCCACATGCCGGCCGCCCTGTCGATGGGCATCGGCAACCGCTTCTACGACTGGATGTACGAGTCCGAACCTGAGCCCGAGATGGGTGGCCGCCGGGTGTACCACGCCCGCGGCAAGGTTCTGGGCGGCTCGTCGTCCATCAACGGGATGATCTTCCAGCGGGGCAACCCGATGGACTTCGACCGCTGGGCGGCAACACCAGGCTGCGAGGAGTGGGACTGGGCGCACTGCCTCCCGTACTTCAAGCGCATGGAAACCTGCCTGGCCGGCGAGGACGACTGGCGGGGCGGCGAGGGCCCCCTCAAGCTGGAGCGGGGTCCGGCCACCAGCCCACTGTTCCAGGCGTTCTTCGAGGCCGTCCAGCAGGCCGGGCATCCAATGACGCCTGACGTCAACGGCTACCGCCAGGAGGGCTTCAACGCCTTCGACCGCAACGTCTACCGGGGTCGACGTCTGTCTGCCGCCCGGGCCTACCTGCATCCGGTCCTTCACCGCAAGAACCTGGACCTCTGGACAAAGGCGCACGCCACCCGTCTCCTGATGGATGGCACACGAGTCACAGGGGTGGAGGTGAGCCACCGGGGCCGCAACCGGACCGTCGAGGCCGCCGAGGTCATCTCGTGCAGCGGGGCCATCAACACACCGCAACTGCTGCAGTTGTCGGGCATCGGACCGGCCGGCGTGCTGCGCGACGCTGGGGTCACGCCGGTGGTGGACCTGCCGGGCGTCGGAGAGAACCTCCAGGACCACCTAGAGGTGTACGTGCAGTACGCCTGCAACGAACCGGTATCGCTGGCGCCGCAGCTAGCCCAGTGGCGCAAGCCGTGGATCGGCCTCCAGTGGTTGTTCCGGAGGGGCCCCGGGGCGTCGAACCACTTCGAGGCCGGCGGCTTCCTGCGCAGCAATGACGACGTGCCGTGGCCGAATCTGATGTTCCACTTCCTGCCCATCGCTATCCGCTACGACGGTTCGGTATCCACCGAAGGGCACGGCTACCAGTTCCACATCGGGCCGATGTTCTCCAACAGCACCGGATGGGTGCGGATCCAGAGCGACGACCCGTTCCAGAAGCCGAAGATGCTCTTCAATTACCTGTCGACACCGGAGGACAGGCGGGAGTGGACCGAGGCCATCGAGGTGGCCCGCAACATCATGGGGCAACCGGCCTTTGCTCCGTTCAACGGTGGCGAGATATCGCCCGGTCCTCACGTGGCCAGCGACGAGGCGGTCCTCGACTGGGTTCGTGCCGACGCCGAGACGGCTCTGCATCCGTCGTGCACAGCGCGCATGGGCACCGACGAGATGGGCGTCGTCGACCCGGCGTCGATGCGGGTCCACGGCGTAGGCGGATTGCGGGTGGTGGACGCCTCGGTGATGCCGACGCTCACCAACGGCAACATCTACGCGCCGGTGATGATGACCGCCGAGAAGTCCGCCGACCTGATCCTGGGCAACACGCCGTTGCCGGCCAGCGACGCCCCGCACTATCGACACGGCGTATCTGAACCGGACTGGTAGTCGACCACCAATGGGGGGGAGACTCAGGCCATGAGGACCGTGACCTGCGACGCTGCCGTGCTGGATGCCATGGTGCAGGGTGGCCAGGTCGTCTTCGACTGGCTTGGCTGAGGTGGGTTCGATGACGTTGCAGATCGGACTGGGGTCGAGGATCCGAAAGTCGCCGTTCCACGACGCCCTGATGCGTCACGGCCTGACCCACGTGACGATCTACAACCACATGTACATGCCGGGGTCGTTCGGCGACCCGGACGAGGAGTATCGGGCGCTCGTCGAGCGGGTGTCGTTGTGGGACGTGTCGTGCGAGCGCCAAGTCGAGGTGGTCGGGCCGGATGCTGGGGCGCTCTGTCAGTACGTGTCGGCGCGGGACCTTCGGGGGATGAAGGTTGGGCGGGTGCGGTACGCGCCGATGTGCGACCACGACGGGGTGCTGATCAACGATCCGATGGCGCTGAAGTTGGCCGAGGACCGCTGGTGGCTGTCGATCGCCGACAGCGATGTGCTGCTGTGGTGCCAGGCGGTGGCCGCGGAGCGGGGGATGGATTGCCGGGTGTTCGAGCCGGACGTATCACCGTTGGGTGTGCAGGGGCCGCGGGCTGACGACACGATGGCCGACCTGTTGGGGGAGTGGGTGCGGGACCTGCCGTTCTTCGCCTTCGAGGAGGTCGTACACGAAGGCATCCCGTTCGTGCTGTGTCGGTCCGGGTGGAGTGGCCAGGGCGGGTTCGAGTTGTTCCTCCAGGACGGGTCTCTGGGTATGGGTCTGTGGGACGCGGTGTGGGCGGCTGGGGAGGGGTACGGGATCCACCCGGGTGGGCCGACGTTGAACGAGCGGATCGAGTCGGACCTGTTCTCCTACCGGGCTGACTGCGGGGCGGGGGCGACCCCGTTGGAGGTGGGGCTGGGGAAGTTTCTGTCGCTGGACCGTGACGACGAGTTCATCGGAAAGGTGGCGCTGCTGGCCGAGCGGGAGCGTGGCCCGGCCCGGCGTCTGGTGAAGGCGTTGCTGTCGGGGGAGCGGTTCGCCTCGACGAGCGAGTCACCGTGGCCGGCGGTCGGCCCGGACGGTGGACCGTGTGGTGAGGTGCGGGTGGCGGTGTGGTCCCCTAAGCACCAGTCGAACCTGTGCCTGGCGCTGGTGTCGTCGGAGGTGGCGGGCGGTCCGTTCATGACGACGACTCCTGGAGGCGAGACGCTAGAGGCCACTCACCTCACCTATTTCGCGGAGGGATAGATCGTGGCCGGTGGCTCGACGGGTCGTCCACCTCCCAGCAGCGAACAGGTCTCACAGCAGATGAAGCGGATGCCGAGGAAGGACTCGGTTCCTGAGATCCGGCTGCGTCGGGCCCTTCATGCACTGGGCCTGCGGTTCCGGGTCAACCTGAAGGGGCTCCCGGGTACACCGGACATTGTCTTCACGAGGGCGAAGATCGCCGTGTTCGTCGATGGCTGCTTCTGGCACAGATGTCCCGATCACGGGGTTCTACCGAAGGCCAACCGGGGCTGGTGGCGGGAAAAACTCGACCGGAACGTGTCCCGAGACCGTCTGAAGGACGAGGAGCTCGTTTCACTCGGCTGGACGGTTGTTCACGTCTGGGAACATGAGAACGAGGCGGAGTCTGCCGGACGGATCAGGGACCTCTGGGCGAAGAAGACCGGGAAGGGTTGATCGGTTCATCTGGATGAATCCCTCCGCCCTGGAATGATTCATCGGAGTCAGGTCAGGCTGCCACCGGTTTTTTGGTCGATGTCGAGGATTCGGGGTCGTGCTCTGAGGCTGTCTGGATGTTCCTCTGTTGAGACCGGGGGGACAAGATGATATCGTCTGATATCAGCTACTCCCAGCGAGGTGGATAGGTCCATGGGCAAGGACGTGACGATCAGGTCGATCGATCCCGAGGCGATTCGGCGCATCGACGAGTTGATTCCCCCGGGTGTCTCACGTGAGGAGGTTCTGCGGCGCTCGATCGAGACCAGGTGGATGGGGGAGGTCGAACCGCAGCTGAGCCTCTTCTCCGATGCGGTGGAACCCACCGTGGTCTTCGGGGACATGCCGTTCCGGTTCATCGACCTGTTCGCGGGTATCGGCGGCTTCCGTTCCGCCCTGACTCGACTGGGCGGGGAGTGCGTGTACACCTCGGAGTGGGACAAGTACGCAGCTATGACCTATGAGGCGTGGTACGGCGAGCGTCCAGACCAGACCGATATCCGCGAGGTGGACTACGACGCGATTCCCGACCACGATGTTCTGGCTGCGGGGTTTCCCTGTCAGCCGTTCTCCCTCGCAGGTGTGTCGAAGAAGAACTCGCTGGGGCGACTCCACGGTTTCGAGGACGAGAAGCAGGGGAATCTCTTCTTTTCGATCCTTGACATCATCGACGCCAAGAAGCCGCCGGTCATTTTTCTCGAGAACGTGAAGAACCTGAAGTCGCACGACCGAGGCAACACCTGGAAGGTGATCTCCGAGGAATTGGTCGATCGGGGTTATGAGGTGCATCACCAGGTGATCGATGCCGCCGGGTGGGTGCCTCAGCACCGGCAGAGGGTCTTCATCGTCGGCTTCCATCGCGATGTGTTCAACGCGACAGCGACCTCCTTCTTCCACTTCCCCCATCTACCGGATGAACGCCCGACCTTCGGTTCGATTCTCGAGCCGGATCCGGACCCGAAGTACACGCTTTCTGACCGGCTGTGGGAGTACCTCCAGGACTACAGGGAGAAGCATGAGGCGAAGGGAAATGGTTTCGGGTACGGATTGGCTCCGCTGGACGGGGTGTGCAGAACCATGAGTGCCCGGTACCACAAGGACGGTTCGGAGATTCTGATCAAGCAAGGGCGTCGGAATCCGAGGCGGCTCACACCGAGAGAGGCCGCTCGCCTCCTCGGGTTCGATGGCGATTACTCGGAGTTGTTCGGCCACGGTGAGGAGTTCCCTCAGGTCGTATCGGACACCCAGGCATATCGGCAGTTCGGGAACGCCGTTGTCCCGAAGGTCGTGGAAGCGATCGGACGGTGCATCCGCACCACTATGGCGGCAGCGATCTCTGAGACCGATGGCGGATGCCTCCTGAAGGGTCGTACTGCCAAACCCACTGAGCTGACGGCTCTGGACCCTGCTGCTTGAGCACCGTCAGTCTTCGACCCAGCGGGATTCTATGTACAGCCGTTCAAGTGTCCCGGGATCTCTCGAGGTCGAGTTTGAGAAGGCAGTCGCTCAGTTCCGATGATGTCGCGCCCGGTGGGTCGGAAAGGGACTCGCCGGGTGGAGCGGCGATGACCATCCCAAAGACCGACAATCCATTCGAGCCGAACAGGAGAAGTCGGTCCCCGTAGTCGTTGACCCGGCGTTTCCTGAGTGCGTCGGGAGGGTTACGGCAACCGGAGAGGAAGCCCGAGAAACGGACTTCCGGGTACTGGAAGTAGTAGATCAACTTAGCGGCCGGAGCTAGTACGTCAGGCCCATCGCCTATCCAGATCCATTGCAGATGAGCCACCGGCTTGGCAACCCCCTGGGCGCTTCTCTGCTTCGTTGCGCTCTCACTCGCTGAGCCAGGTCCGAGTCGCGCTCCCAGGGTAGACGCCAGACCGTCGAGCGATGGCCCGAGATAGATCTGGTTCTTGTCGTTGTCGTTGTGGGCGAGACGCTTGAGGAATACGCGATGGACGCCGCGCGTTCGAAAGAGAGCAATGGTCGTGGACCAGACCTCAGTTTCGTCGATTTCCATTCCGTAATTCTACGGGTACCCCGGCACGAGCCTCAATATCGCAACCACATGACAAGTGATCGATACTTTCGACAGTCGGTTTGCAAAGCGGTTCTTTCCGTTCCAGGATCGATTTTCGATGACGAATTTGAACTGGATATTTGACGAGCTCCCGAAATCGAAAGCAAAGCGTGGTGGGAGTCCCGAGGACTACGCCTTGGGAAACCTCTCGTTGGACACCATGGTGCGCGAGGTTCTCCAGAATTGTCATGACCAGAAACTGAGTCACGAGGTGCCGGTAACCGTGGATTTCAGACTCTGCGACTTGAAGGGAGAGTCTCGAACCGAACTGCTGGACGCGCTGTCCTGGAATGTGCTTGAGGGTCATCTCGCTGGAATGGCCGCACAGGAGGGGCCGGTTGCGGACACGTTCAAGCGTGAACTTCGAGAGATCCGAGATCGGGAGTTTCTCAGGGTTCTCTACATTACGGACTCGGGTACGAAGGGTCTGCTCGGCGACGAGGACGATGGGGATTCGAACTTCGGGGCGCTTTGTCGCCATGTCCTTCAGACGAGTGAAAAGGACCAGGACAGAGGCGGGTCCTATGGCCTGGGCAAGGCGGTCCTCTGGGCCTTCTCAGGTGTTTCAACGGTTCTCTTCACTTCTCACCTGAGCAAGGCCGATAGGCACGGGTCGAACCGCCTCTTTGGCCGGGCGAACCTCTCTTATCACCGGGCTCATGGTGAGGAATGGGAGGGACTGGGGTTCTTCGGCCTACCGGATCCAACGGGCGGTGAGAGGTCGGTCTCACAATGGGGGGATGAGGCTGAGGTAAATGCCCAGAACTTGGGGATGCCGTTCTCGTGGTCGGAGGGTGAAAGCGGTACCGGAATTCTTCTTTTCGACTTCGACGAGCCGGAGCAGACGGATGATCGCCCCCTAGGGGAGGTTGCTGCTGAGATCCGGGATGCGGCATCCCGCTGGTTCTGGCCCTGCCTGCAGAAGAAGACTCTCAAAGTTCGTTCCATGGCCTTCGATGGTGACGAGAAGGTCTACGACGAGGAGGCCACTACCGATCTTGATGAGATCCGCCCGTTTGTCCAGATCGCCACGGGAGGAGCGCTCAAGCCGCGGCTGGATGATGAGGGGGACTTCGGTCAGCGCCTGATCGAAATACAGGTTCCGGGGCGAAAGGCTGCTGGCGAGGATCCCGGTGACCCTGGAGGAAAGTCTCCAGCCATCCTCCGATTCGGTCTGACATCTAGTGATTCCCCATGGGCGGGCCGTGTAGCTCTCATTCGAGGTGCCGGCATGGTGGTGAGTTACTGGACGCCTAGATCCTCGACGGACTCGGACCTCAATCTCTATGGAGTCTGTCTCGCCGGCACGATTGCAGGGCATGTGGGCGAGAGCACCGATGAAGAAGGTCGGTTGGAGAGGTTTCTCCGAGCGGCGGAACCCCCCGCTCACAATGAGTGGGTGCACACTACGAAGCGAATTAAGAGTCGGTACAACCAAGGGAGTTGGACGGCACTCGACGGACTGTGGAAGAAGATCAATGGCGCGATCAAGGAACTCGTTGGAAGTGCAGTACCGCCCGGTGAACAGGGCCCGGCTGGACTCGCGAAGATCCTGGACCCGGGGAGTGGAAAGAAGCCACCGAAGGTTCCACGAGTGGAGTTGGAGCATGCCGAGGCATCTCTTGACGAGGTGACCTGGGAATGGATGGTTGAGGGTGCCGTGACACGGAGTTCGGGAGATCAATCCTGGAAAGCTCGACTCTGTCTCGCACTCGCGACTGACGGTGGTTCTTCTGTCAAGGATCGACTGGATCTCGGGAACCACGAATCGTTGACGGACGGGGTCAGGTGCAGGGTGAAGGACCGGTACCTCGAGATCGCGGTACCGGCCGGTGTTCCATCCGCTGAAGTCAAGGTCTGGTCGGCTCCGTTGAATCGGATCGATTTGGAGCCAGAGAATCCGGAGGGAAGTCGTGGGAATCTCTCGGTCGTGGCGCGTTCGGCGAGGTTGGTCGTGGACGTGAGCAGTCTCCCGGGGCCGGGATCAGAGTGAGGTTGGTGCGATGAGTCAGAGTCGGGTCTGCTGACATGGCGACACCAAGGATGTTTTATCCGTACCCAACGGTCCGGGCCGGCACGGTGGATGCCTCGATTTCTGTAGAGGGTGAGCCCGAGGGCGTCTCACAGCTCACCTCTGGTTCGGTTGCAGCAGCGGAGGCAGTTGCTCCCTTCGCTGTGGAGATTGTCCTCCAGTTCAAGTTGTCACGCATTCTGGCTGAGCTGAATCTCCAGCCATCGGAGAGCGGTCAGGTAAGGCTGGCGGTTGTGGAATCGGGCATCAGATCTCGAACCCGGAGACAGGTTGGGTCGTATCCCCTGGAGAGCGGCGGCCAGGTGCCGATCCGACTTGAGTTCGACCCGGCGGACTATCGCGGTGACATCGAGTTGCAGGCGTTCCTCGTATACACCGCTGGCAGCGATCAGAGGGCGGGCTCGCGGTGTGGCGAGTCGGAGCGGGTGATCGTTCACTTTGATGATTTCCGCTCACCTCCCGGGTCAGGAATGGAAATTATCTGGGTGGATTTCACGCAGCTAAGTGAGTACTCGGAGATCAAGGGTGAGTTGTTCGTTCTGGATCTCAACAAGGAGCCGCCTGCCCTCTATCTGAACGAGAGTCTCACCGACTTCAAGAGCACGCTGATGAGCAAGGGGAGTCATGGCTCCGCTGCTCGGATCCGGGTGAGTCAGTTCACGCTGATCGGTAGCCAAGTCTTGCATACCATGCTCGCTGAGGCTCTGGGTCGGCTAGCCGAACTCGAGGAGGACGGCGAAGGCATTTCAGGGCAACTGGGTGGGTGGCGAGAGTGGATGCTGACCGGGTGGGCTCCGGCTCTGCTCGGTGATCCGGATGCTGGCGTCGGCGAACTGTCGGTGGCCATGAAGACGCATCCGGACAGTCTTTTGATGGAGGTCCTGCCGAAACAGATCCAACTCCATGTCGCTGCGGGAAAGAGCTTTGCGGGGCTCAGCGGAGAGTTCCTTGACACTGGTCCACCGATGAGGGAGGACGGGGATGACTGAGGGACCTCTCTTCAGGTATCAGGAGTCCGTCCCGATCGGTTTGGTGCCACCGATTCTCACATCCGACCTAGAGCCAGCGGTCGAGCCGGTGATCGGAAAGGTGGACGATGCTGCCTACAAACGGTTCATAGACACCGCTGATCTGGCGGCTTCTGAGAACCCGAAGTCCACCAGGTTAGATGCCGATTTGGCGATCGCCATTCACCGGACCTTGAGAGCCTTCGACAGCCGCGACCTAACGGATGCCCGATTCTGGCAGTGGCTCACCACGGTGCCACACCGCGATTACGTCATCAACCGCTGGGCGCCGGAGTGTGTGGACGATCCCGATCAGGCAGGGAGATCCAGTACTCATCAGCGATTTTGTGGTGCTGGTTCGATCGGGGGTACTGCTCGAAATGCTCTTGCCCGTTTGTACTGGGTCGCGGATGGGACGGTCGTCGATGATGACTACACCCTCACGAAGGAGGCCTTCGGTAACACGGATCTCCTGGTCGGGGTGTTCGAGCGCCGGCTCGGTCTTGAGCCGAGACTGTCTCGTGCTTGTATCCGACATCTGTCCGGGGCCGGTCAGGCGGTGCACCGGCTCACCTTGAAGATTGTTAACTACAGTCTCTCCACCGTCGTCATCGAGGCGCTGGAGGATGCCGACGTCGATCGGCTCGTTCTTGACAGCCTGGACAAGGCAAAGATTTCCTGAACCGGGCATTCCCGGTTCGTCCGCTCAGGTTTCCCCTGCGAGGCGCGCTTAATACGTACTTGGGTTCGACTTTCGCCGTCTATGACCAGGGCCCGGCCGTCCTCGAGGGGGCACTAGGTCCAGCGAATTTGAAGTGTTTCCGGGGATAACTCTGACCGTTTCGAAATGACGGGCTGTTTACGTGCTGTGTCGATCGACGCCACCCCGTGAAGGTCCTCGACTCCGTCCTCAATCCGGACACAGCCGACGGCGCCCGTTACCGGTCTCCTGGGACGATGAGTAACGCTGCGGCTCCACATCCGACTGAGGGC
>Ga0315318_10001403_pt1 | contig 10536 bp, 7 predicted proteins | sample M1200m3416metaG_FD_203703 | JGI IMG/M metagenome (GOLD analysis project Ga0315318, IMG submission 203703) | Ammonia-oxidizing marine archaeal communities from Monterey Bay, California, United States - M1 200m 3416 | ecosystem: Environmental > Aquatic > Marine > Coastal | place: USA: California... | reverse complement strand
ACATCTGAATCTTCCATACCTTTCAAATTCAACTTTAGTGCCTCTAAATGTGATATATAAAATAATGCTATATAAGAAATTATAGCAGGTAAAAAAGCATGCTTTACTACTTCAAAATAAGTAACACCAATAAAACTTGCCATTACAAATGCCGCTGCCCCCATGACAGGTGGCATTATTTGACCATTAACAGATGAAGACACCTCAATTGCTCCTGCTTTCTCTTTAGAAAAACCAGTCTTTTTCATTATGGGAATTGTAAAAGTTCCTGTTGTAACTGTATTTGCAATTGAAGATCCTGAAATCAAACCAGTCATTCCTGATCCAAGAATAGCAGCCTTAGCTGGACCACCTTTCATTTTTCCAACCATTGCAAAAGCTAAATCTAAAAAATATTTACCTCCACCAGCTGTTTCAAGAAGTGCCCCAAATAATACAAATAAAAAAATAAAATCAACAGATACCCCAATTGGTATTCCAAATATTGCTTCTTGATCTAACCATTGAAAACCAACTAACCTATTTAATGATAGTCCTCCATGAGAAATGATTTCTGGTGCATATCTTCCAAAATACGAAAATAACAAAAAACAAATGGCTATAATTACCAAAGGTAAACCAATTGCTCTTCTTGTTGCTTCTAAAAGAATTAAAATTCCAAAACTTCCAATTATTAGCTCAATAGGTAAATTAAAATTTTCACTAATATTTATACTTAATAAAACTCCACCTCTATCAACTAGCTGATCATAAAAAAAATAAATATAAAGACAAGAAAGTGTGCCTATAAAACTAATAATTATATCTGTAATTGAAATTTTTTTTCCTTTTGAAATTGGATAAATTAAAAAAGCTAAGCATAAAGCAAACCCTAAATGTATAGCTCTTGCAGGTAATCCCTTAAACATTCCAAAATTAAGCAAAAAAGGAAATGGAGAAGCATACCACAATTGAAATAGAGACCAAATGATTGCAATAGCTACAACCACTTTTAAATGTATCCCCGTTAGATTTCTCGTGGGAGATAAATCTTCATTTATTTTACTTTTAATTTTTTCACTAAAAGAATGACTCATTGCTCTTATCTTATCATAAAAAAAAGGCCCGGTAAAAATACCAGGCCTTTTAATTTAATTTAAAATCTAGATTACATTAATCCAGCTTCTTTATAGTATTTAATTGCACCTGGATGTAATGGAGCGGATAAACCATCTTTAATCATGTTTTTCTTTTCCAAAAATCCAAAAGCAGGATGTTGTTTTTTGAAATCATCAAAATTTTCCATCACAGCTTTTGTTACTAAGTAAACTAACTCTTCAGAAACTGAAGCACTAGTAACTACAGTAGCTTTAACACCAAATGTAGTAGCATCTTTTTTTTGATTTGTATAAGTTCCCTTAGGAATTACTGCTTTGGCATAATAGTCTGCACCACTAATTAAACCTTGTACCTCTGAACCAGTTAAATTAATTGGTGAAGCTTTTGCTGCACAAGTTGCTGCTTGTTCCATAGCTCCATTGGGAAAACCTACAGAATAACCAAAAGCATCTATTTTACCATCACACAAAGCCTTTACCTGTTCTGATGAAGTAAGTTCAGTTGTTGATTTAAAGAAACTATTATCAACTCCCATTGCTTTCATAAGTTCTTCCATAGTTCCTCTTTGTCCAGAACCAGGGTTACCAATGTTTACAACTTTTCCTTCTAAGCCAGCAAAGTTCTTGATTTTTGCTTTTTTTCTAGCCCAAATTTGGAAAGGTTCGTTGTGAACTGAAAATACAGCTCTTAAATCACCAAATTTTTTACCTTCCCATTTGCTTGATCCATTAACAGCATGATATTGCCAGTCTGATTGAGCTACACCAAATTGAAACTCACCAGCTTTAATTTGGCCGATGTTGTAATTTGATCCACCAGTTGATGGAGCAGTACATCTGTAAGCTTTAGCAGTACCTTTTTTTCTTCCATGTTCAGCACTTATTGCTGATTTATGTAACATTTTACATATAGCGTTACCTGTTTGGAAATATACTCCAGTAGGTCCACCTGTTCCTATCGTGAAGAACTCTGCTGATTTTGCAATACCCATAAAAGATAAAGACGCTACAAAAATTAGCAAAGCACTAGATAGAGATGTTATTATTTTTCTCATTTTTTCTCCTTTGTATAGCTTTATTTATATGTAAATTGTAACAGGAAATTAAGGTCTTTGTATAGTGAGTATTTTATATTGACTCAGACCATTTTTTTAATTTATCTACACCCTCTACAACTTTTGGTGCTAAATTTTTAATTAATTCGTTATCTTTAAAATTGTTTTTTTCACGCGCTTTCATAAAATTATTTCCATCAAAATCTGTAAAACTTAATCTGGCTAACATTCTTTTTTTATCAAAACCAAAGTCAGATCCAGGTAATAACACTACTCCAGTTGTTTCAAGAATATTCTTACACATTTCTGATGATGAGTTGAATTTTGCACTAATGAATTCAGGCATTAAATAAAAACCTCCTTGAGGCTTATTTATTAAAACTTTGTTAGAGCTTAGATTTTCATAAACGTAGTTTCCAACAGCTTTAAGAATTTCTCTTGAAGATTTTATATAATTATTATGGTCACCTTCGTATGCTTGAATTGCAGCATATTGAATGGGCGCACTAACAGCTGAAAAAGTTTCACTCGCTAAGACATTTAAAGTATCTTTAATAATTTTTAAGTTTTCAGGTATAATAAAATATCCTAATCTCCAACCTCCAGCACCGCACCATTTACTTAAACCTGTACTAATAATTGTTTTTTCTGGACAAAAATTTGAAATTGATTTGTAATTGTTATTAAAACTAAGTTCAGAGTAAATTTCATCAGATAGAATTATTAAGTTATATTTCTTCATAACTTCACTTATTTCCTCTAAATTTTCACAGATTTGACCAGAAGGATTATTGGGAGAGTTTAAAAATAATAAATAATTCTTTTTTTTATTTTTCAAAATAATTTCTTCAATTTCAGATCCAGTTGGAAACCAATTATTTTCTCTTTTTGTTTGAAGAATTTTAATTTTATTTCTACCAATAATTGCTTGGGGTGCATAAGAAACCCAGCTAGGTATTGGAAGTATAATTTCACCATCAAAAATCACGTGCAATAAAAACATTAATTCTTTGGAACCTGGTCCTATAACTACATTATCAGGGCTATAATCATAATTTTTTTTAGCTGAAGTGTAATTAGCAACTGATCTTCTTAATTCTGCAAGACCTTGTATTGGCAAATATTTATTCTGATGAGCATTATCTTTTAATTCATTCACAACATCTGTTGGGACCTGAAATGGAGATTGACCAAAACCAAACTTAAAAATTTTTTCTCCCTTTTCTTCGAGCTGTCTAGAAATTTCATTAATCTTTAATGTTGATGATGGTTCTAAATTTTTTACAATATCTTTTAACATTTAATATTTTAATTCTCTCAAATTTTTATATTCCTCTAATACCTCTGGATTTACTAGGGCTTCACTGTTTTTTATTTTGTTACCTTCAATAGTACTCTTAACTGCCAATTCTACTATTTTCCCACTTTTAGTTTTTGGAATATCTTTCACAACTATAATTTTATTTGGAACATGTCTGGGCGAAACATTTCTTTTAATTTGTTGTTTAATTTTTTGTAAAAGACTATCATTAATACTGTAATTTTTATTCATAATTATAAACAAAACAATTCTTACATCATTATCCCAAGATTGACCTACAACAATTGATTCTTTAATTTCAAAAAACTTTTCTACTTCAGAATATATTTCTGCAGTTCCTAATCTAACGCCACCAGGGTTTAATGTTGTGTCTGATCGACCATAAATAATAAAACCATCCGTATTTTTTAGCTCTGCATAATCACCATGATGCCAGATATTTTTATATTTATTAAAGTATGCCTTTTTAAATTTGACATTATTTTTATCATTCCAAAATTTGAGAGGCATTGATGGAAAAGGGTTTACACAAACTAGTTCACCTTTTGAATTTTTTAACGATTTTCCCTTATCACTAAATACTCTTACATCTAGCGCTAAACCTTTATTTTGAATCTCACCAAGATGTACTGGTTGATATAAATTTCCTAAAACAAAGCAAGAAACAATATCTGTTCCACCTGAAATTGAGGCTAAATGAATATCTTTTTTAATTTTTTTATAAATATAATAGAAACCATCATTTGATAATGGTGATCCAGTTGAACAAATTGTTCTTAATTTTAATAACCTATATTTGTAATTTAAATTAGGTATAAATTTACGCAAAGCATCAATATATTTAGCACTAATCCCTAAAAGAGTTATCTTCTCTTTATCAGCTATTTTTAAAAGTAAATCCTCTTGTTTATACATTGGTGATCCATCAAACAAAACAATTGAAGCTTTAGAAGCAAGTGCTGTTATTAACCAATTCCACATCATCCAACCACATGTGGTAAAATAAAAGGTATTATCTCCTTCTTTAATATCACAATGTAGTTGATGTTCTTTTTTATGTTGAAGTAAAACTCCACCATTTCTGTGACAAATACATTTTGGCTTTCCTGTTGTTCCACTAGAGTAAAGAATTGCAAGTTCATGCTCAAAATCAAACTTAGAAAAAATGATATTCGATGACTTTATTTTCATTAACTCAGACCAATACTTAATTTTTACTTTTAATCTAAATTTTTTCTTAATTTTTTTTTGGCCCGGATAACTTGCGATAATGACATATTTAATTGACGGAATTTTTTTAATAATTTCAGGTATTCTTTCTAAAATATTAATTCGTTTTCCATTATAGAAATATTCATTTGTCACAAATAAAACTTTTGGATTTATTTGAGAAAATCTTTCTATCACTCCTTTTGTACCAAAGTCCGGAGAGCAGGAAGACCAAATCGCACCTAAAGAAACTGATGCAATAAATGCCTCTACTGTTTCAATAGTGTTTGGCATGTAAGCAACTATTCTATCTTTTTTTTTAGTTTTAATATCTTTTAAAAATTTAAGAATTTTACTTACGTTTTGATTTAACTCATTCCAATTTCTTATTTCTCTAAAACCATTTTCACTAATAAAAGTTGCTGCCTTTTCTTTATTGTTTTTAGATAATAAATTTTCACCAAAATTCAATTTTGAGTTTGGTAAAAAAATATTTTTATAAAAAATCTTTGATTTTTTAATTTTTAACTTACCTTTAGATCCTTTAATTTTTGAAAAATCCCAAAAAATATTCCAGAAATCTTGAGAATTTTTAACGCTCCATTCATGAATTTTCTTATAATCATTTTGAAATTTTTTATTCAATCTTTTTGAAATAAAGTTTTCAAAAGCAAAAAGCTCAGAATTTTTTTTTGTTTTTTTAGATGCTTCCCACAACTTCTGGCTCATAATTTTTTTTAATTAATGTTATAGAAATAATTCTAATTATGTTAAACTAAGTTTAATTAAATAGTAAAATGAGAACTTTTTATCCTCCGATTCGGTCATGTTTTAGTCTATTTTTGTTCTTTGATACTAACAACATCTGGTAGGTAAAAATAAAAGTATACCAAAGATAGAAATGACTAAAAATAAAATTACAGCTGTTCTTGGACCTACAAATACTGGCAAAACTCATTTAGCTATCGATACTATGTTGTCTTTTGACACTGGAATAATTGGTTTTCCTCTAAGATTATTGGCTCGCGAAGTTTATGACAAAGTAATAAAAAAAACTAGTCTAGATAAAGTTGCTTTAATCACTGGAGAAGAAAAAATTATTCCACCTAATGCAAAATATTATTTATGTACTGTTGAGTCTATGCCTATCGACAAGCACTTAGATTTTGTAGGTGTTGATGAAATACAAATGTGTGCAGATCACGAACGTGGTCATATATTCACTGATAGATTATTAAACATGAGGGGCACTAAATTAACTATGTTGATGGGCTCTAATACTATTAAAAATATTATTTCAAAATTAGATGAAGATATAGAATTTATTAATAGAAACAGATTATCTAAACTTTCATATGTTGGTTACAAAAAAATTTCAAGAATAAATAGAAAAACTGCAATTATAGCTTTTTCAGCAGAAGAGGTTTATGCTATTGCAGAATTAATCAGAAGACAAAAAGGTGGAGCTGCAATTGTAATGGGATCTCTTAGTCCAAAAACAAGAAATGCTCAAGTTAAATTATATCAGTCAGGAGATGTTGATTTTCTAGTTGCAACAGATGCTATTGGTATGGGAATAAATATGGATCTTGATCACATTTATTTTTCCAATCTAAAAAAATTTGATGGAAAAAAATTAAGAAAACTAAATTTATCTGAAATTGGACAGATTGCTGGAAGAGCAGGGAGATATTTAAATGATGGTAGTTTTGGAATTACAGGTGAATGTAAGGAAATTAATGGAGAAAAAGTTAATTTATTAGAAAATCATAAATTTGAAGAAATTCAGTCTCTATTTTGGAGAAACTCTAATTTAAATTTTAACAACCCTTTTGCACTAATAAAATCATTGGATGAAAAACCAAACAAAAAATGGTTAAAAAAAATACACGAATGTGAAGATGAAAAAGCTCTTAAATTTTTCTTAAGAGATAAAAAATTAGAAAATTTTGAATTCAATAACAAAAAGCTAAATCTTTTGTGGGAATGTTGTCAGATACCAGATTTTGTTAAAAAAACTTATGGTAATCACTATGAGGTAATTGCAAATGTTTTTAAATATTTGAGCAGTGAAAAAGGTAAAATTACTGATGATTATATGCATCTTCAACTAATGAAACTAGATAAATTAGAAGGAAATGTAGATTCTTTATCGAATAGAATTGCAAATGTTAGAACTTGGTCTTATGTTTCAAATAAAAATAATTGGATAGAAAATCAAGAATATTGGATAAAAAAAACTAAACTATTAGAAGATAAACTTTCAGATAGACTTCATGAAGAACTTACAAAAACTTTTATTGATAAACGAGCAAGTATTCTTGCTAGAGGTTTAAAACAAGACATGGAATTCGATACTAAAATTTTAAAAAACAATGAGGTAATGATTGATGATCAATTCATTGGCAAAATTAATGGTCTAAAGTTAGAGTTAGATCTAAAAAAAGGAGCACTAGAAACTGATATTAAATCTCTTAAAAAAGCTGCAAGACAAACTGTGGGTCCTGAACTTGAAAGAAGAATTCAAATAATAATTGAAACAGGGTTAATTGAACTACATAATGATTTTAAAATTTATTGGAATAAATCATCAATAGGAAGATTGATACCAGGTAAGGATTACTTAAATCCTAACATTGAAGTATTAGTTGATGATATTTTAGAACAAAACCAAAAAAAAAAATTAATTATTTTTTTAGAAAAATGGTTAAAAAATAAAATTGATACAATTTTGAAAAGTCTTATAGATTTAAAAAATCTAAAAGAAAAAAACTCTTCAATCAAGGCCCTTGCATATCAGCTCTATGAAAACAATGGTGTTCTTAAGAGAGATCAGGTTTCTGAATATCTTAAAAACTTAGGACAAAATGAGAGAAAAACTTTGAGAGATCTCGGTGTGAAATTTGGAAGATATCATGTTTTTTTACACAGATTGATTAAACCTGAGGCTGTTTCATTAAGAACTTTGCTTTGGAAAAATCATCATCAGAAATACTTTAATTTAAAGCCACCAACATTTGGTCTAAATTTTTTAGATGACAATAAATTTAATAATAAAAATTTTATGTTACTTTGCGGATTTGAAAAATTTGAAAACTTTTATGTAAGAATTGATATTTTGGAAAGATTATTCATGCAAATTATTAATTCTAACTCAGAAAAAGAAATTAAAATGATTCCTGAGATGTTAAATTTATTAGGATGTAATAAAGATAACTTTAAAAAACTTCTTAAGAATATGAGTTATAAAATTATAGAAAAAGACAATGAAGTATTTTTTAAATATATTCCTAAAAAAAACTTTAAGAAGCCAAATAAAAAAATTATTAAAGAAAGCCCTTTTGGTGTTTTAAAAAACTTAAATTTTAATTAAAAATTATGTTTTTTAAAAAAAACAAAGTGAATTTGCCTAAAATAGCAGCATTATTAATACATGCAGCAAAAATTGATGAAAATTACTCAAAACAAGAAGAGGAAATTATTAAACAAGCTCTTTTAAAAATAGGTGCAAACAATCAAAACATAGAAAACATTATTAAAGAAGGAAAAACAATTGAGAAAAATGCCAATCAAATCTTAGATTTTACAAGAGAGGTAAAAAACATGGATGAAAAAAACAAAATAAAAATTGTAGAAACACTATGGCAAATAATCTATTCAAATAAACAAGCGGATATGTATGAGACAAACTTGATGAGAAGACTTGCTGGATTGTTATATATTGACAGAAAAGTAATGGGAGATATTAAAGATAAAATTAAAAAAGAAAATTTATAATGACATACTTAGTTAACGAAAATTGTATCAAGTGTAAATTAATGGATTGTGTTGAGGTGTGTCCAGTGGATTGTTTCTATGAAGGAAAAAATATGCTTGTAATTAAACCGGATGAGTGTATAGATTGTGGCGTTTGTGAACCTGAGTGTCCTATTGATGCTATTAAACCCGATACGGAACCTGGAAGCGAAAAATGGTTAGGAATCAATCAACAATATTCTGAGATCTGGCCTAATATAACTGAAAAAAAAGATCCCCCTTCGGATCACGAAAAATATAAAGATGAAAAAAATAAGTTTAAAAAATATTTTAAAGAAAACATTTAAAAAAAAAAAAGTTAAAAAAGCTAAAAAAAAAGTAACTAAAAAAAAAGTTACAAAATCAAATAAAACTTTAATTAAAAAAATAATTAAATTAAAAACTAAAAAAACTTTCATCAAAAAAACTAAAGAAAAAATTACAGAAGCAAAAACACAAAATTTAAGAATTCCTAAAAATAATGAGGCTAAACCTGAAATTAAAAAAGTAAAAAAACAAGAAACTGAAAAACGTGAATATAAAATTAAAGATTATGTTGTTTATCCAAAACATGGAGTTGGGCAAATCACAGAATTTAAAAAAATAAATATAGGTGGAATTGATGTTGAAACTTATGTTATTAAATTTGAAAAAGATAAAGCTAATGGAATGGTACCAGTTAATAAGCAATTAAATTTACGACCTTTAGCAACCATAAACCAAGTCAACAAATGTATTTCTATACTGAAAAGTAAACCTAAAATTAAAAGATCTATGTGGAGTAGGAGAGCTCAAGAATATGAAGCCAAAATTTCATCTGGAAAAATATACGAACTTGCTGAAGTTGTAAGAGATCTAAATAAAGGTGATGATATAATGGTTGATCAATCTTACAGTGAGAGACAACTTTTTGAAAAAGCTTACGAAAGAATATTGTCTGAATTTCAAATAATATTAAATATTTCACTTGAAGATACTCAAAAAAAACTCGACAAAGCTTTAAAAAGAAATTTATTATCCCAAACTCAGCCTTCTACACCTCCAACAAAACAAACTACTACCGACTTACCAGTAGAAGATTCTGTTTCTGTTAATGAAGAAACTTTAGAAGAATAAAAAAAAACGCTTCTCACACATAACGTTATGAGAAGCGTTTTTAATTCAAAGAATACTAAGTTACTATCTTCTTCTTCTTCTTTTCTTAGCTTTCTTTTTAGCTTTTTTAGCTTTTTTTCTTCTTTTAGCCATCTTTAGCTCCCTTTTAAGTTAAACGAATCAAAATGATTCGTTATTAACTTATTTTTATTTTTTTATATACGTTATGTCAATTCTTTAATTAAAGATAAAATTTTAAAAAAAAATTAAAATTTAAAAAAAAATTTTATAATTTTAATATGTAAAAAAGTTAATGTTTATGCGCTTTATAACCAAATATTTTACTAAAATTAATAAAGTTTTTCTAAATTTTCTTTATATTTTTCAAGAATCTTTTTTCTTTTTAGTTTTAAAGTTGGTGTTAACATTCCATTTTCAATTGTAAATTCTTCTTTAATTAATTTAAATTTTTTAATTTTTTCTACCAAAGATAAACTTTTATTTAAATTTTCTATGTAAAATTCAATTTCTTTTTTATTTTCTTCACTTTCACTTACAATTAGAGCAACTAAATAAGTTTTTTTATCTCCATAAATAAAACTTTGTTTAATTTTTTCATTAAGACATAATAAATTTTCAATTTTAGAGGGTGAAATGTTGTCACCACCTAGATTAACTATGATTTCTTTTTTTCTATCAGTTATTTTTAAATTTCCATCTTTAGTGATTTCTCCTATATCTCCAGTATGTAACCAGCCAATTTTGATAATATCATCTGTCTCTTTTTTCATATTCCAATAACCAAGCATTACGTTTTCACCCTTAACTAAAATTTCTCCATCATCAGCAATTTTTACCTCATTAGTTTTAAAAGGTGGTCCTACTGTTTCAATTTTGATTTTTCCAGGAATATTGCAGCTTACAACTGGAGAGGTTTCTGTTAACCCATATCCTTGTAATGTTG
>Ga0315318_10001400_pt1 | contig 10542 bp, 7 predicted proteins | sample M1200m3416metaG_FD_203703 | JGI IMG/M metagenome (GOLD analysis project Ga0315318, IMG submission 203703) | Ammonia-oxidizing marine archaeal communities from Monterey Bay, California, United States - M1 200m 3416 | ecosystem: Environmental > Aquatic > Marine > Coastal | place: USA: California... | reverse complement strand
CGCGTGATTCACCTCAATAGATAGTGGAAGTTCACGTTCATCATCAATATTATGGATGGCCAAATGAGCATAATCACCTTCGCCCTGATGTTCCCAAATACACAACAATTCACCTGGAAACCAGAAAATATCGTCTTGGTCGGCTAGATCTGAAGGCCAAGCCCAATCGCTATTACGTGCTTCACATCCATCGAAAAGAAGAGTGGCCTCCCATGTCCACCGGCCATTCACTTGGATATCTTCCTTAGCAACTGCCGCAAAGGCATCTTCAAATTGGTCAAGGAATGAACTAGCTGCAAAGCCGACCCAAATTGCTGACAGTAATAACATTGCAATTGTTCCAAAACTTGCAAGAATGGAGAGGCGTGGCACGGTCATCTCGTTGATACCCAGTGGCACAACCGGGTGCTCTTCCGACGCAGGTCGGTCAGAAATCCAAGTGCCGCTCACGGCTTCGTCTATACTGTCGACCTGTTTGAACGTTCGCCCGTCCCTAAAGGGACGGAATATCAATCCTGAGCCAATTGCATGTCGTGACGGGTTCCAAGCCAAGCGACAATACCCAATTCAATTCCAAGTGCAACTAGCATGAGTAGGAGCATGTTCGGTTCGAGTATGCCATCTTGCAGAATAAGCAATGCAAGGCACAGAGCCAAGACGAGATCCAAGGCACCCATGACACGCATCCCACGACGAAGTTGGAGAATGCCTCCCACCCAAGTGGCCAATGAAAGAGCCAAGACGCAAACAACTAGCCATGGCGACCAACCGGTAACTGCAAAGACGCCCACTGGGAGGATAATGTGTGCATTCCACAACCATGCTGTTGTCCATTTCGGCATCTCAGCAAATACAGTGTAAACATGGGCTCCAAGCATCACAACGCCGACGGTAAAAATCGCCCATTGGAGCCCAACTCGGAAGTCATCACCCTCGGTCCATGCCAAGAAGGCAAACAGACCACCCAAGATGGCGTATACAGATAGAGCAACACCTGCCGGTTGCTTCCAATTGAAGGAGCGTTTCATACAGAGAATACCTGCCATAACGCCGGCTGGCCCCGCCGATATCATGACAACCATGAGTGCGAAACTACCGCGCCCTGCTGCCCCTCTGTGATCTGGCATGCTGTTGGTGCGACGGAAACCTTCTATCCATTCCCATACCAAGACCAACGCTAACAACGTGACTTCGTGGAATAGCCATGGCAATTGCCAATCAATGAGGCCATGCGAATCATCGAGTAGATTGACGGTAAATGGGAAGGGTACGGCATTGAACAAGAGAGCCCCAGCAAGGCGTGAGATCACCAGCATTGTGACTATGCCTTCAACCGCACTGGGAATTCTCCAAGGCAGGTCTTCTCGGCCATACAATGAGATGAGAGATAGGCCAAGGAGTCCAAAGGTTAGAACCATCAAATCAAGTTGATTGAATTTGCTTCCGAGTGGACCGAAATGACCGACCAGATATATGAGAGCTAACGAGCCCATTGTTACGAAGAATGGCATCTCTATGCCATTGATGTCAGGCAATCGTAGTTGGTGGACCTTGGCGCGCTGACGCGATACCCATGTGAGGGACAAAGCAAACAGGCTAACCATCAACATCAATCCTGAATTGAATTGTCCATTGAGCCATGCGAAGCTGCATGCTGCCAAGGTGGTCACGGCAATGAATGAAAGCACGATGATGGGGCGATGATGGATGTCACCGACCAAGAGATCCAGACCCTCAGAATTGTATTGAGAACCAGATTTACGACGACGCTTGCGCTGTTTGTCAATCAATGTGTAAAGTTCGGCATCGGCCATCTTCATCCCTCCGCGAGAGATTGCTTGAGAAATGGATTTAGCAAGTGCTCCCGAGGGATCTTTAGTTGCCTTTGCCGCCAATTCCTCGTCCGCGAAATGGTATAGGTTTCCTCCTTGGGCGATGTCGAGGGGCTTCTCAGTTGCCCCACCGGTGATGGTCATAGCGGAAGAGACAGTGCTCGGTTCTGCAAGCAATTTAGGGTTGGCATCAGAGATTTCAATGAGATTTCCCTTCTCTAGGGCAGCAGCCAATGCTTGTCGTCTTTGTAATTCTTCCAATCTGAGTTCGCGTTTTCCAACCTGCTTGAGCTCCATCCGCAATTCACCTGTGGCTGCCAGATAAATCGCTGAACCCACAAATACTGAAATGGCGAGCAAAGATTGCGAAATATGCATATCATCAGAATAAGCGGCCCAGATTTGCACACTCAACAAACAGACTACCGCTATTGCGGGGGGCTTTAGGAAGATAGATTGCGAGCAAGCCACCGGTAGCTAGCAACATCACGAAACCAGTCTGCATTCGATCCAATGGTTCGGGGTCTAGCAGAGGAATCGGTCGGCTGTGATCCAAACCGAACAATACAATCTGCAGAGTCAACAAACCCATCGTCAAACTGAGCAATTGCGAAGGAGGACCTTCTGAACCTCTTGAGAGAAGAATGGCCACAGACGCCCCAGTCAGCAAGAATATCCAGAAAGCATCGGCACCGAAATTCCATTGCAGCACAGCGAATGTTAGAGCCAAACAGAACAAGATGATGCGAGGGTTTCCTTGATGCCGACCTTGTGCTTCAGCGACAATGTGAACTGCTACGAGCGAGGCGATTCCCAACAAGGTGTACCACCCGATATCATCACGACCATCGATGAACATGAGCCAGACTGCCAAACCCGAAAGAAGTCCGAGATTCCATAATCGCATTAATCCAGAATCTCGGAGGCGAGAACTCAATTCGGTCGCGCCAATCAATTTGCCTGCAAGGTTGACGCCTGTATCCCCCAACTTGAGATTGATTGGGTATTGAATCAATGCGGCAACGGTAAGATACAGCGCCACATATTTTGGTTCGAGGACAATCAACACGTCGATTGGAATGTCTCTGGCTTCTGAGAATGATTCCAATGAAGAGGTCCACAGCGCGTGAACGAACATCCACAGCCATGGAGCAAGAACAGTGACCCCCGCGATGCTAGGAGAAATCCGTTTCAATGCCAGAGCACCGGTGGCCAAGTGTACAGTGGTCAGACCGATGAGCAAATACAGCCCCTCATCTCCACCTTCAGATACCGCTTCAGCCGGGATGAGGATGGTCAGCAGGAGAATCAGAACCAAACTGCCCAGCCACAACACGCGATCAGTAACATTGGCTTGATGCTGAATCAACATCGCACTCGTGACTATTGCAGCAAGCACTGTGAATGCCTCGTATCCCGAGACCACAGTGGTGTCAATGAGGTCTGCTTCAAGACTCACGAGAACAATGAGAAGTACAGGTAGTGAGGCAAGGAGTGGTTTGAGAACATCCATTGCTTCCACACCTCGGACCACCAGATATGAGCCCCCGTATACAGCGAGAAGAGAAACGAGGATGCCCAATGAATACCCTGTTTCGTCACGGCCGCTGGCAAGCAACAGCAAGGCACCAACCATGCCCATGGCGACCGAAACACCCCACAATCCAGGCTTTCCAAGACCACTTATCGAGATGCCTTTGCTGAACCAGTTATCCGCGCGCGAGAAGCGTGCAGCCATCGAACCATTGATGCATGTGACCGCTAATGCGAGCAGGAACAATGACATTGGATCGGCCAGAGGTAAGATTTCGAGAGCGCCAATCTCAAGAGTATTGGATTGAATCGCGTGAAGACCAATCCAAAGATGACTTGCGGCAATTCCAAGAGATGCAAGATTCCCACTTTGGCGATGGTATGCTAATCCATGCAGTAGCATGGTTGCAAGCATAATCATGACAGCCACACCCATCTCTCCGCCAACAGAACCGGCTGCTGAGGCGAGGGCTAGCGAAACCAGTGTTGCTTGAGCCATAATCGCATCATGCTTGTGACGATATCCAACCAAGATATTTACCCCGACGAGAGCAATCAACGAACCCCCGAGTTGCGGCGTGTCAATCCAGCCCCAATGGTGTGCGTCGATGGCGAGACCATAGAGCAATTTCATTGAAATAATGACCCATGTTACTCCGAGAATGTGCATTCCCTTGTCCGGAATCCAGCGTTCTCCTAGGATGAATCCAAGTGTTGCCAGACTAATCAGGCCGGCGGTTGCAAGCATTGGATCCAGAGCAGTGGCGACAAGCCAGCCAATCAAGCTGTAAACCACAATCATGGTCACCATGAGGGCCCAATGCAATCGCCGCTCGCCCTCTACCGCAATTTCTGTAATCGTATCCAGTTCAGGAGTCTCATAGACGGTACCATCTGGTAGGATATCACCTGGTTTGGGTCCTGATTCTCGATCAAATACCTCGAATATCTGGCCAATGGCCTCATCCGATTCCTCAGTTTGATCATCCTCAATATCGGGTTTGAATGAGCCTGCAGTGGCATCAGTAGGCGAGCCTCCTGGAAGGGCCGGACGTTTCGCATCAGCCAAATCATCAGGTGTCATGAAGGCACCAAGGTCGACACCTCCACCCATCTGGAAAGTCCGAGAATCAATGATTCGGTCGTCGGAAGACGACTGTTCGTCTTCGTCTTCATCCTCCGCCATGACACCAAGCAGTGGATGCGTCGCATAAGAGTCGCCCCCCCACGGAATGCGATACAGCAAGTCGGGATTCAACGTAGTTCTGCCAAAACGCCTAGTCGAACCTTCCGAAATGCACTATAAGGGTCCAGCGGGGCGCGCCCGATATGGCCCCCCCGGTCATCGGTTGCGCAGGTCGCGTAGGGGGCTATGGCCTAGAAAACCATGGAATCACTCCGAATGGTCAAGTTCATTGGAATCTAGAATGGGAAGCACTGTACGAGGCGGCTTTGCGAAGAGATGAGGGCAAACTCACCGCACATGGTGTTTTGATGGCTGAAACAGGTGACCGAACTGGCCGTTCTCCAAACGACAAATTTGTAGTCAAAATCGGAGATGAAACCAATCCCCTCACCGGGGATATTTGGTGGGGTGATATCAATGTTCCAACCTCGGCTGAAGTGTTTGATAAATTGAGTGCCAAGGTTCGTGATTACCTTTCTAATCGAGATGAAATATTCGTTCAAGATTTGTTCGCTGGCGCCGACTCAGATGAACGATTAGCAATTCGTGTCATTACTGAGAATGCATGGCATTCTTCCTTCTCCCGCAACATGTTCGTCCGTCCTTCAATTACCGAAATTGAGGCGCATATCCCCGAATTCACCATTCTTCATGCACCCAATTTTCATGCGGATCCCGAAGTCGATGGGACAAATTCACATGTGTTCGTCATCATCTCTTTTGAGGAGCGAACTGTAATCATCGGAGGAACCGAATATGCTGGTGAAATCAAGAAATCAATTTTCTCGATTATGAATCATCTCTTACCGGGTCGCGGACACCTCCCCATGCATTGTTCGTCAAACACAACCGGTGACAATACTGCAGTCTTCTTCGGGTTATCAGGAACTGGAAAAACAACCTTGTCTGCAGATCCGAATCGAGCTCTTGTCGGAGACGATGAACATGGATGGTCAGCAAAAGGTATCTTCAATTTCGAAGGTGGTTGCTATGCGAAATTGATTGATCTATCTGAAGAAGATGAGCCAGCAATCTTTGCCACGACGAGAATGCCTGGTTCCATCTTGGAGAATATCGTCACCGATAGCGAAGGAGTTCCTGATTTCACCGATTAATCGCTGACAGAGAATACGCGAGGATCGTATCCGATTGAGTCCATCGAGAATCGAACTATGGATTCTATGGCGGGGCACCCTCAGAACGTGGTCTTCCTGACTTGCGATGCATTCGGAGTGTTGCCCCCCATCAGTCGATTGAATCCATCTCAAGCGGCCTATCATTTCATTTCAGGATATACAGCGAAGGTGGCTGGAACTGAAGTCGGAATCGTAGAACCTCAAGCGACCTTTTCCGCTTGCTTTGGGGCACCTTTCATGCCACGCCATCCAAGTGTCTACGCTAATCTTCTCTCAACAAAAATGGCTGAACATGGGGCGCGATGCTGGTTGCTCAATACGGGTTGGGTGAGTGGGGGCTATGGAAAGAGCAAGCGCATTCGCATCAAATGGACCAGAGCTTTGCTCAATGCGGCCCTAGATGGTAGTCTAAACAATGCAGAATTTGTTATCGATTCTCGGTTTGGATTTGCGATACCTCAGACCTGCGAAGGAGTTCCCGATGAAATCCTCAATCCACGTGACACTTGGGGCGATGGAGCAGATTATGATCGCACAGCGGATCATCTGGCCAATATGTTTGGTGAGAACTTCCTCCAATATGAGGAAGGAACCAGTCAGGATGTCCTTGATGCTGCTCCCAAGCCGCACTCTTGAGCAGCCATTGGCTGGAAAACCTAAGGAGAGGTCCCTAGTGGGACCTCTGATGGACGTTACCGCAACCGCTCTATTTCCGTCTCTATCAGAATCGGGGGGAAGGGTGACTGGGTTGCGTATGCCCAAAGATGAACCGGCATGGGTCCTGTTGGATAAATCGAATATGAGTGGCCTTGCGAAGCAACTTGAATTTCTTCTGCAAGGTATTGGTTCTAATCAAAGAGGTCTCGATTCTTCAGTGACAATCGATGAATCGAATGGACCCGTACACATCGTAGATGGGTCGTTAATTGGGCCTAGTGTCCATATCGAAGGTCCATCCTATATCGCTGGTGAAGTACGACATGGTGCATATGTTCGAAGTCATTCATGGATCTGCCGTGGTGCTGTAGTCGGGCATGCCACTGAAATCAAGCACAGCCTCCTACTTCCAGGCGCAAAAGCGCCTCACTTCAACTACGTCGGGGATTCTATTCTTGGGCGAGATGTCAATCTTGGGGCCGGATGTAAACTCTCAAATCTGCGTAACGATGGACGAGAGATTCGAATTCATAATCTTGGGATTGATACTGGACTTCGAAAATTCGGTGCGATTTTGGGGGAAGGTGTTCAGATTGGATGCAATGCCGTATGTAATCCTGGCACTGTATTGGGTCAGGGATGCAATGTCTGGCCAAATGTGACAGTGAGTGGTGGACATCCGTCTGGTAGTGTACTGCGAGAGTGATTGTAATGACGCGACCACGATTGCACGGCACAGATGGCATCCGCGGGAGAATCGAATCTTTTGATGGAGATGATATGGCCACACTCAATGCATTGATTGAACAACGAATACTCAGCAAACGTGCGATGAGAATTATTGGAGAAGCCACTGGACTGTATCTCACCGATGAGGTAGGACATTCCCCCTTGGTAATCATCGGCTGGGATCGCCGAGATGGAAACGCTGAGCTTGTTGATGCATTAGAATCAGGATTGGGGGCAGCGGGTTGTCGAACGCTAAAGGTGGGAGAATTGCCAACCCCTGGCTTACATCATGCAGTTCTTGCCAGTGCAGCAGATGCAGGGATGATGGTGACCGCTAGCCACAATCCTGCCACAGATTCAGGAGTGAAATTTTTCGATGCAGAAGGATACAAATCAATGCCTAAGGTTGAAGATAGGATTTCTGCACTAGCTTGGGAACTGGCAGATGGTGGTTTGGCGACCCCACAAGAGAATTCTGAATCATTGGAACAAATCGACGGATTACGCGTCTATCGAAGTGGATTAAAGACACGATTACAAGTGTTTGAATCATTATTTGATGTGGATTTTGAATCCATCGATTGGAATGGTATTGTTGCCCCACAGGGCTTGATTCTCGATTGTTCAGGTGGAGCAGCAACAGAATGGTTCGCAGATGGATTGAGTCGACGAGGACTGGATACAATCGAGGTCAGCAGTAGGTTGGATCCAATCAATCACAATTGTGGAGCCGGTGATTTCTCACCGACTGCGAGATGGACGACGCGAGAACTTCTCATGGAAGCACCCACACATCGATTGCTTTGGACAATCGCCCAACGTTTGGAAGCCAATGATGGCATGTCATTTTGGGAAGTAGGGCAGATTGTTGGAGCCGCTCTAGATGGAGATGGTGACAGGTGCCTGCTCCTTGAAGGGACATCAGATGGACTACAGGTCGTCGACGGGGATCGAATGTGCGATGATATCATTCGTTCGGCTGTTTCTACACGGTCAGGTTCTTGGACGATGGCGGCGAGTATCGAAAGCGACCTTGGACTGACCTCGGATTTATCTCGTCTCGGGGAACACGTTGCCCTCACGACGGCCGTTGGTGATCGCTGGTTATCCGCTGCACTGTGCTCTGAATCCGGTGAAAAAATTATGAAATCATCCGAATATCCTAGAGTTATTGGAACCGAAGATTCAGGACATCTGGTCATGCCCACACTTTGCCCTAACCAGGAGGATTCATGGGGATTGGTCGGAGATGGAGCGGCCACACTGCTCGCATCCCTTCTGGCAAGAGCAGGGCTCAGAAATACTGGAGGTGTTCCGGCATTTCAAGGCGGTTGGAAGAAACGAATTTCGATTCAACCGAGTGTCAGAGAGAGATGGACTGGCAAGAATGAACTTTCAAAATTGGTTCAATCAACTGCAGAACAGTGGTGTGGAACAGCACTTGTTCAAACCGATGTCGAAGGAGAGGCGACATTACAGTTGCTAAAAGGGGCACTGAATGGCCTCCCCCTCTCTATTGCTGTGCGAAATTCAGGTACGGAAGCGAAGACGTCGATTTCAATTCGATTTACTCGGGGAATCGAGATAGATGGGGATGAATTGATGTCTCAATTGGAAGATGCACTGAAGCCCCACCTCTCACCATGACATCTATTGGACTGTTTTCTGAATGCATGGAATGAAAATCGCTAATACAAATCGATGACCTAAGAGGCCTGAGTGACATGCTACCGGGAGATGTATTGGCCAAACTTGACGCCATGGATGACTACGATAGAATGCTAGCATTCGACCGAATAGGCAAGGATCACCGAATGAGTGCGTCTGAAGTTGAATCCCACTACAATGCATGGAAGAGTGGCGGTTCAGTGCCTTCGACGTTCACAGATACAGCATCGGTGCCCAGTGTACCATCCGGACAGGCCGCGAACTACATCCAAGACGCTGCTCGATATCGCCCATCATACGATCCTAGTAGGGAAGGTCGCAATCGTCAATCCCAGATTGAACAGGCGGTTATGTGTCCGTTATGCAACTCTGCATTGGGCATTCCTTCAACCCGTCCAATCAAGGTAACATGCCCAAATTGTATGGCGGAATCAACTTTTACCGCTTAATTGTGGCAATTAATCCAACAATTGAAAACACACTCGCACCCCCCTAAGGGGTGCGGGAGGCACTTGAGATGGTCCGAACTTTGGTTATCACCGTGGATCGTGACAACGATTTAGGGGTGAAGGCAGGCATTCGCGGAAGCGTTGTTGGGCGTCGTCAAGTACTCACGGCAGCACTCCGTCTGGGTATCGCTGATCCTGAGGAAAGCGATACTAATGCAATCCTAGGTGCCCTGCACCAGCACGACCTCTTGGCTGAAAGTGCTGAGCCGAATGATGCGGTCGAAATCGCCATTCTCACGGGTGATGAGCGTGTAGGCATCAAATCGGACCGAAATATCGCTCAACAATTGGAAGATGTCATCGCTGAATTCCAACCTGATAGAGGTGTTCTAGTCACTGACGGGATGGAGGATGAATCCGTCCTGCCGATTCTATCAAGCCGACTGTCCATCGATCATGTCGAGAAAATTATTGTACGTCAATCAAAGGGTATTGAGGGAACATACTACTACATCGCCAAGGCAATTGAAGATCCACGATGGCGAGCAAGACTTCTGGTCCCAATCGCCGTCTTCATGATAATTTTGGGGCTGGGCATGATTCTTCCAAATGGGATTGTGATATTGGGTGCAATGCCATTGCTTGTCGGTGTCTATCTATTGTTCAAGGGATTGGGTGCAGAAGATCGCTTAGAGAGATTGATGCGAGATATGCGGGAATCAGCTGATGCCGCAATTCTATCTTCATTGTTGTGGGCCGTCACCGGTGTAGCAATATTGCTCGCCGTTGTTGAAGGATATGACACGTTTGGCGAGTTCGATGGAGGGAGTAGCAATATTCTGATGGGCTTGACTGTGCTACAAAAGTCACTCACTTGGATTGTTCTTGGAGCCCTCGCCTTCGCACTGTCATTGATGGTATTAAAATGGAAGAAAGGCAACTTCAGTGGCCGTTCAGTTCTGATTATCGCATTCGGTGCTGTGCTTTGGACGATGTCCACAGCGGCGCTTCGTGTTGCTATTCGAATCACAGATGGGGGTGGATACGAGTATGACGTGACCACCATTATGAATGACTGGGGACAGACTCTGCTTGCATTGTTTGTATTCTGGGCTGTACGCACCGCTGTGCGTTCATGGGAATCAAAACAGGATACTGGGCGTTACTGGGGCGTCTGAGTTTCTTCCTTTGGTGGCGTTGCTTGCTCTTCTCGGTGTTTCGCACGCTGTCGAGCACGGAGATATTTCAGTGGATGATTCATCCATTCTCTGTTGCATAAATCCGACTTTGCATCGCCCCGTGAAATAGGGCAACAGGCGTTAATCTGTAATTTAGGACAGCCCGCAGGCGTG
>Ga0315318_10001396_pt1 | contig 10551 bp, 9 predicted proteins | sample M1200m3416metaG_FD_203703 | JGI IMG/M metagenome (GOLD analysis project Ga0315318, IMG submission 203703) | Ammonia-oxidizing marine archaeal communities from Monterey Bay, California, United States - M1 200m 3416 | ecosystem: Environmental > Aquatic > Marine > Coastal | place: USA: California... | reverse complement strand
ATCATCGCCCTGATTGCCCTGTATCGCCCCGGCCCCATCGAGGGCGGCATGGTTGACGATTATGTCAAGGTCAAGCATGGCGAGCAGGAGTGGGAGCCCATACATCCTCTGCTCTCACCCATCCTGGCCGAGACCAACGGCGTCATCCTCTACCAGGAGCAGGTGATGCGCATCGCCAATGAGCTTGCGGGCTTCAGCCTGAGCGAGGCGGACACCCTCAGGCGCGCGATGGGAAAGAAGAAGAAGAAGCTCATGGCCAGATTCTCTGACCAGTTCATCGAGGGCTCCCAGAAGAACGAGGTCTCCATTAAAGGAGCGAAGGAGATCTACGGCCTCATCGAAAAATTCGCGGGCTACGGGTTCAACAAATCCCACTCCGCCGCTTACGCGGTCCTGAGCTACCAGACAGCCTACCTCAAGGCGAACTACCCGGCTGAATTCATGGCCGCAGTGATGACCTGCGAGATGAACAATACCGACAAGATTGTCGAAAATCTCGAAGAGTGCAGGCGCATGAACATCGAATTCAAGGCGCCCGACATCAACACCTCGGAGAAGGAGTTCACGGTTGTCGACAACAAGATCTGGTATGGCCTGGAGGCCGTCAAGGGACTCGGAGGCAAGGTCGTCGATGGGATCATAGAGGCGAGGCGAGAGGCCGAGTTCAAGTCGATCTTTGATCTCTCCGAACGCATCGCCGGCAACTCCATCAACAAGTCGGCGCTCGAGCAATTAATCAAGAGCGGGGCCTTCGACTGCTTCGAAAAGAAACGGGCCCAATTGGTGGAGACCGTCCCGACCGCCCTGAAACGCGGACAGGAGGCGCGCAAGGACAAGGAGCGCGGGCAGATGACCTTTGGTTTCCTCGCCGCATCCGCCCAGGAGGAAGGAGAGAGCGACGACTCCTATCCGGACATCGACGAGTGGAGTGAAGCAGAGAAGCTCGCCAATGAGAAACAAAGCCTCGGGTTCTATCTCAGCGGCCACCCCCTGCAGAAATGGTGGCCCATCCTGACGGGCTACACCACCACCACCATTGAACAGCACCTCGAGGAAAGCCAGAACTCGAAGGTCCGTATTGGCGCGCTGGTAACCAAGATAGATAAGAGGGTCATGCGCAGAACGGGCCAGCCCTTCTATATTGCCACAGTGGAAGACATGAAACAGTCGATGGAGCTTTTCATCAGCGAAGAGCTGCACGAGAAATATGGAGAGCACCTGGTGGCGGATGCGATCATCCTGGTCACCGGCAAGATCTACAACAGGGCGAATGGAAAGAGCCTGCGAGTAGAGCGAATCATACCGATGAAGGATATCCCGAGGCTGCTGACAAACGATCTCAGCATTCGGATTCCCCCTGAAAATAACGATAGCGACAAGCTGAAGTACAACCTCAAGAACCTCCTCGGCAGCCACAGGGGAAATTGCCCGGTCTTCCTCGTCCTTTCAAACGGAACGAGCCCCGGCAAGAGGATTCTTGTCGGTAAGGAGCTCTTCGTCACACCCGACTACGAGCTCTTCGATGGGATCCGGAATCTCTTCGGAGAAGACTGCCTCGTCATCAACAACGCTGGCTGAGGAAGAAACAAGACGGCGGCTTGGAGAAACGCGCCCCCATGGTCAAGAGTCCGCTTTCCATTGAAGACTTCCCCGCCGGATTCGAGAGGCGCCTCGATGCCAACCTCCAGGATTGCAGGGCTCGGATCGCCGCGGCAGCCGTTCGCTCCGGCCGGGCTGCCGAAGACGTCACCCTGATCACAGTGAGTAAGTATGTCGACTCAGGAGTCATGCGCGTCCTCTACGACCTGGGAGTCCGGAAATTCGGAGAGAACAGGCCGCAGGAAGCGGCCAGGAAGAGCCGGGAGTTAGCCGACCTCGACGGGGTCGAAATCCACTTCATCGGCCACCTGCAGAGAAACAAGGCTCGATTGACGGTGGAGCATTGCCGATCGGTACACTCCCTCAACTCGCCTCGGCTCCTGAAAGAGCTCGAGAGGCGATTGGAAGACCTTGAAACAGGTCATCCGGACATCTTCGTCGAGGTAAACATCTCCGGAGAAGAGTCCAAGATGGGGCTGCCGGCCGAAGAACTGACCAGCCTCCTTACGGACATCTCGAGCTCACCGAATGTGGCCGCGAGACTGCATGGCCTGATGACCATCCCTCCGTATTCCAGCGAACCGGATGCAGCACGCGCCTGCTTCACGCAATTGCGGCGGCTTCGTGACCAGCACCTCACCTCAGGGTTATTACCCCCTGGAGCGGGACTGTCGATGGGAATGAGCTCGGACTTTGAGATGGCCATCGAAGAAGGCGCTACCGTGGTGCGAGTCGGAAGTGCGATCTACAGCCAGGATTGAGAAAACCGCTATGACTGAGGAAAGAGCCGCAAGTCAGGTCGGCCTGGAAGAAACGGATTCAGGCGTGCTCATCAATATACGCGCGGCGCCGGGAGCCGCCCGGGACAAGGTTCTCGGAATTCATGCAAACGCCCTGAAAATTGCCGTCTGCGCGCCCGCACTTGACGGTAAGGCCAACAAGGCTCTCTGCCGTGTTCTCGCAAAGAAACTCGGTCTCAAGCGCTCTTCGGTCAGCCTCCACAGCGGCAAGACATCGCGAAACAAGCGTTTTCTGCTGGCAGACATCGGCAAAGCCGAAGCTGCCGGGATCGTAGCGGAGGCGCTCCCAGGCGGAAAGAGGTCCCGATAATAAGGTCATTAAGAGATCCCAGTTCCACTTCTTTTCCTTTGCTTTAAGGACGTCTTCTGACGATATATTGAAAACCTGCTGGTGGTTTTCATGGCATCAGCCCCCATAAAAACGAAACACGGAATAAATAAAGAACAGGGAAGAGACATGATTCACATTGAAGAAGATGAGCTGAGACTGATCCACCTGGGCGATGAGGAGGAGGGAGAAGATGAGAAGGAGCAGAAGGCTCCAAAGGCTCCAGCTGTCGCCATGGACCTCCTCAAGAAAGAGCGAACGATTATCATCTCCGAGGAGGTTTCTCCGAAGCTCACCCAGCGGGTCATGAGCTCGCTGCTCTGGCTTGATTCGCAATCAGATGACCCGATCAAGCTCTATATCAACACGCCCGGCGGGTCGGCCGATGATGGTTTCGCGATCTTCGACCTGATCCGTTTCGTTAAGGCTCCGGTCTACAACATCAGCTTCGGATTGAACGCCAGCGCCGGGACCATCATCCTCCTTGGCGCACCGAAGGAGAGGCGGCTGGCCCTTCCAAATGCCAGGATCATGATCCACCAGCCCTCCGGCGGCAGCCGCGGACGCTCATCCGACATCGAGATCACTGCCGAGGAGATTCTCAAGCTCCGCCACCGTGCCAACGAGGTGTTCGCTGAAGAATGCGGCCGTACGGTGAAACAGGTTGAAAAAGACACGGACCGCGACTACTGGATGAGCCCCGAGGAGGCCATTGAATACGGACTTGTCGGACGTATCATCACGAACCTAGACGACATCATTAAATAGCAGCGCAGCTCGACCCGGCCGCCGGACATTCCAGATGAACAATCCTCTCCCCCGCCTCGGGGTACTCTTCTCCGGAGGCGGACGTACAGTGGAAAATATCGCCCGTAACATCCTCGAGGGCTCCCTCGAAGCTGAAATCGCCATAGCCATCTCCAGCCACGAGGGAGCGGGCGGAATCGAGCGCGCACGCGGATTCGGAATTCGAACAGAGGTTCTCGATCACCGCGAACACGGCCCAGAGCTCTCTGACAGGATCAACGAGCTGCTCGAAGATGCGCAGGTCGACTGGGTTCTGCTCGCCGGTTTCATACGTTTCTACGAGGTCCCCGAATACTATCGCGGTAAGGTACTCAATATTCACCCTTCCCTCCTGCCTGATTTCGGAGGCAAGGGCTTCTATGGCATGAAGGTCCATCGCGCCGTGATCGAGGCTGGAGCCGGATTTTCAGGCTGCACCGTTCACCTGGTCAACGAGGAATATGACAAGGGCCCCATCCTCGTTCAGCGCTCCATAGCCGTGGAACCTGGCGAGACGCCCGAAACACTCGCCTCGAGAGTTTTCGAAGAGGAATGTATCGCCTACCCCGAGGCTCTTCGGCTCTGCCTCAGCGGCCGGCTGCGGTTAGAGAATAACCAGGCCGTGATCACTCACACCGAGAGCGACTGACAGACCGGAAATAGCCTAATCGGCGTCCTTCTTTACCGGCCGCGCTTTCCACCACTTGGCCCATTCGACATCCGACTTGAACAGTTGCCCGCTGGCCTGCCGAAGGAGCTCGTAGAGAAGCGGCTTGCGGCCGCGATCGACATCCCCGAGGTTACCGATCAGAACAGCGAGAAAGCGGTTGTTGAAATCAGGATCCTTCTTCCCAGCCCAGACGCACAACCACCCGGAAATGAAAAGATCTTCGCTCTGCTCCAGGAGTAGAGCCAGCTTCAATCGCTTCATGGGATCTTCAAGTTTTCGTTTTTTCCCGGGAGGAATGATCCAGATTTCCGTCTCTTCGGAAGTAAGAGGGATATTGCTGTCACGGTCCCCCTCTATCTCCCACCGGGAAGGACGGAAGGTCACCCTGAATCGAGCCCGGCATGCGATCTGGCGCAGCGGCAGGTCTTTCGGCAGCTTGTAGTCAATCTCGCACTCCCAGCCCGCCTCGGGCTTGAGCACGACCGTCTGCTGCCGGCTCTTGATGCGCAAGGGGAGTCGTTCGCTGTAGGTGATGTGACTTCCATCGAAAAGACACTTGTCAAAAACGATGAAAAGCTCGCCAACCACTCCCTGGAGCACCTCGAACCGCGCGACTTTGCCTGACTTGTTCAGGACCCGGAAAAGGATCTGGGGAGCTTCACCCACCTCGTAAACGAGTGCGTCCGCATCGATCCGGGTCACCAGCTCCTTCTTGAGCTTGCGCTCCATGGCCTTCCGTATCAATCGGCGGCAAAGAAATCTCAGCGGGGAAGCCGGATCGAGTAGCACGATCGCCTCGGCCATCTTGCGGGCCAATTGATGGCGGCCATACTCGAAATGTCCCTGGGCCTCCTCGAGCTTCTGTTCAAAGAACTGCCCGGCTGAAGACTCGCGCGACACCAGGTCAATTTCTCCCTGGTCGCCGGCGACATCTTTCAGGATCTTCCTCAGGACGATCTCGATTTTCTCGGCATTCCCTGCCACCTGCCGAATCCAGGTTCTCAGCTCAGGCACCACACGCAGGCCCCTCTTCCTGAGCCTCGCCTCCGCAGCCTTCTGCTCGGAATCTCGACCAGCCAGGACCTTCCTGATGAGCTGGCTAACCTCGGGGGTCACCTTATCAGCGATCTCTCCCGCGGCCCGTTGATTCGGGCCCTTCTTTGCGCCGGCAGGACCCCGCAAAGGACGCAGCTCGAGCTCCTCCTGCGCCTGGAGGACCCGGCAGGAAGCCAGCGGCAACGACAACGCCCCCGGAAAGCCCAGCAGAATCGCCAGGAAGGCCGCTTTACCCATGCATCTGCATTTCCATCGGAGGCTGGAATTCATGATCCCTCCGTCCGGGTCAACCCCTCAACCTGTATCATACCCCTGTGGCCGATCGATTCCACAAGGAGCCAGAAATGCTCTTCCAATCCGCCGGATCGATTACTCTTCACCCTCCGGCTCGGCAGGCTCTTCAGCAGCCTCTTCCGCGGGAGCTTCGGTCTCGGAACCCTCGGCGGCAGGCTCTTCAGCAGCCTCTTCCGCGGGAGCTTCGGTCTCGGATTCCTCGGCGGCAGGCTCTTCAGCAGCCTCTTCCGCGGGAGCTTCGGTCTCGGAACCCTCGGCGGCAGGCTCTTCAGCAGCCTCTTCAGCGGGAGCTTCGGTCTCGGAACCCTCGGCGGCGGGCTCTTCTGTAGCCTCTTCAGCGGGAGCTTCGGTCTCGGAACCCTCGGCGGCGGGCTCTTCTGTAGCCTCTCCCGCAGGAGCTTCGGTCTCGGAACCCTCGACGGCGGGCTCTTCAGCGGAAGCCGCTTCGGCATCACTGTCCGCGGGAGTCTCTACCGCAGCGTCCTCGCCTTCCGCGACGGGAGCTCGTTCGATGGAACCGCCACCCTCGACCTCCTTGAGACTGAGACCGATCTTGCGGGCCTCGGGGTCAACACGAATGATCTTGACTGAGACCTTGTCCCCCGCATTGACGACCTCCTCAGCCGAACCAATCTTCTGATCAGCCAGCTCTGAGATATGGAGCAATCCTTCGAGGTTCTCCTCGAGCTCAACGAAAACACCGAAATTCGTTATCTTGGTCACTGCACCGGAAACAACCATTCCTACACGGTACTTCTCAGGAATGTCCTTGTCCCAGGGATCTTCCTCGAGCTGCTTGAGCCCGAGAGCGATTCGCTTGCGGTCCTGGTCGACATTGAGAACGATAGCCCGTACGGAATCGCCCTTCTGAACGATCTCATTCGGATGGATGACCTTCTTGGTCCAGGACATGTCCGCGACATGCAGGAGGCCATCAATTCCATCTTCGAGCTCGACAAAGGCTCCGTAGTTGGTGAGATTCCGAACAATACCCTCGATAACCGTTCCGATCGGGAATTTTTCAGCAACGAGATCCCAGGGGTTCTGCTCGATCTGCTTCATGCCAAGAGAGATCTCCTGCTTCTCCTTCTTGATCTCGAGGACAACCACCTCTGCCTCATCGCCAATGGAGACAACCTGGTTGGGATGGTTGATCCGCTTGGTCCAGGACATCTCGGAGATATGCACGAGGCCCTCGACTCCAGGCTCGAGCTGGATGAAGGCGCCGTAGGAGAGCACGTTGACGACTCTTCCCTCCACCCGGCTTCCGACCGGGTACTTCTCCTCGATATTCGCCCAGGGGCTCTCTTCCTTCTGCTTGAGCCCCAGTGAGATACGCTCTTTCTCCTTGTCGACCTTCAGGATCTTGACCTCGATCTCCTCATCAATCTTGACGAGATCACTCGGATGGCTGATACGACCCCAGCTCATATCTGTGATATGGAGCAGGCCGTCGAGGCCTCCCAGATCTACAAAAGCACCGAACTCGGTGATGTTCTTGACCACTCCCTTGCGAACCTGGCCGATCTCGATGCCCTCGAGAAGCTCCAGTTTCTGGGATTCGCGCTGCTCTTCGATGAGCCGTCGCCGGGAAACGACGATGTTCATCCGAGCTTCATCTATCTTTATAATCTTGCAGGTCATCTCCTGCCCGATGTATTCGGAGATATCACCAGTACGACGAATACCGATCTGGGAAGCGGGCAGAAATACCGGCACGCCAATCTCGATGAGAAGCCCGCCCTTGATCTTCCGGATCACCTTGCCGGTGACCTCGTCCCCTTCCTTGTTCGTCGCGACAACACGCTCCCAACCGCGCTGGCGATCAGCTTTGCGCTTGGAGAGTGCAACCAGGCCATCTTCGTCCTCAACCGACTCCAGGAGGACCTCGACCTCGTCTCCTATACTGAGTTCTGAAGCGTTATCGAACTGGTCAAGAGGAACCGCGCCCTCTGACTTATAGCCCACATCGATAATCGCCGAATCACCAATGATATTGACGATCTTGCCCTGGATAATTTTATCCTGCTCGAAGCTGCAGACCGATTGTTCGTAGGCCTCTGCAACCTGATCGGCATCGAAGCCCTTCATGGCCTCGGTTACCTGGGACTCTAATTCTTCTTGGGTAAGATCAAACTGTTTGACTAGGGGATTTACAGACATTTACAAACCGAACCTGGGGAAAATACCCTGCAATTCGCGGCAACAAAAAAGCCGGGAAGCGGGGGCTGGGGGTTGATAAAAGAAACATGACAGAACGCAAACGGCCAATTCTCTCCGAAACAGGATTAAAGACCACAGCAAAATCGCCACTCAGCTGTGTTTTCTGTGATTTGTGTCCACATCGTTCCGAAAACCAGCCTCCAGGAAGCTCTTCGTGGCTAAAAAACTGGCTCAGGCCGGGTTGGCTTGCCGCCAGTGCTACCGTTGCCTTCTATATTTCGTGACCGAGAAGATCAGGTAGAGCGTTTTTTCTCTACTTCGCCCACGAGAAAATCGATCGTCTGCTCGACAGTCCAGTCATCGGTGCAGACCCTGATGGCGCCCTCGGGTTCAATCAAGGGTGAATCGACACGATTCCTGTCCCGGCTGTCGCGGGACTCGATCGCCTCGCGGATTTCCTCATAGGTCGAGAACTCTCCAGCCCCATCTCGCTCACGAAAGCGGCGTCGAGCTCTCTCCTCGGAGCTCGCATCCAGGTAGAACTTCAGGTCGGCATCGCGAAAAACAACGCTGCCCATATCCCTGCCCTCCGCCACCACCCCCGCCTCCCGGACGCAGCTTCGCTGCAAACCAAGCAGGCCGCCGCGATATTCCCCATCATCCGCAACTCGCCATATATTTGAGGTCACCTCCGGGCTCTTCAGGCTGCCGGAGATCTCCCGCGCTCCGATGAAAACAAGAGTCCTGCCGCTATCCCCCTCCCCGGCCGGAGCCTCATCTCTGAAGGTAAGCTGAAGCCCACCTATCATCTTGAGAATATCGTCCCGCCGCTCGAACATCTCCTCGATGGCGCAGCCTTCAGCGGCCGCCCGCTCGAGAACCAGCAAGGTAACCGCCCTGTAGATGAAGCCTGAGTTCAGGTAAGGCAACCCCAGGCGTCTTGCGACAATCCTGGCCACAGTGCTCTTGCCCGCCCCAGCAGGTCCGTCAATCGTGATAATCATGCCAGTCACCCCTGACAGCGGGTCCTGAACCCCGCGTTTGACTTACAGGTCTATTTCGGAGCGCGACTTTAACACCCGCACCAAGGCCGACGCAAAAATAAACGGGCCTTCCTTTCAACTGAAGACTCCATCTCCTTCCCTTCGCCTTGACGGCTCAAGGGTCACGACATCGGTGAAGCCGGAATCCGCCCCGCCCTCCACCAGCGCCCTGTTGAGATTACCGGAGCGGTAGCCATCAGGGTCAACCGTAACCGAACGAAAACCCAGCTTCCCGCCCTTGGACTCAACCTTCGTAAACACAGATGCCTCCGTGAGCTCTTCCACGCGACCCAGGGGAACCTCGATCCTCGCAACATCTCCATAGTGACGCACCCGCCGAATCTCAAAGCCCAGCGCCGAGAGCAACTCCTCGAGCGCCTCGACCTGGCGCAATTTCTCCTTGGTCACCTCGGCCCCATAGGGTATCCGCGAGGAGAGACAAGGTGCGGCGGGCTTATCCCACGTCGGCAAGCCAAGGAGCCGGGAGAAGGCCCTGAGGTCATCTTTAACGAGCCCGGCCTCCATCAGCGGACTGCGAACACCCTGCTCATTGCGGGCCTTCATTCCAGGTCGATAGTCGCCCAAATCCCCGGCGTGGCTCCCATCGAGCACCCAGGGGATCCCCTCCCGCGCGGCAAAGCTGCGCACCTCGTTGAACAATTCCGTCTTGCAGTGGTAGCACCGGTCCGGCCCATTGCGCCTGTAGAGAGGGTTCTCATACTCATGCGTCTCTATTATCGAGAGGGAAAAACCCTGCTGGCGAGCCAGTTCCCGGGCCGCCTCGAGCTCGTTTCGATCAAGGCTCTCGGACACGGCCAACACCCCGTGCGCATCTTCACCAAGAACCGCAGTGGCGACCTTCAGCAGAAAGGCGCTGTCGACCCCTCCCGAATAGGCGATGGCTACCGATCCCATCTCCTCGAGAATGGAGGAAAGCCGAGAGAGCTCCGGCTCAGAGCTGATCAATTCACTCACTACGTCTTCTGGCATACGCTTATGCTATCAGGGGTCGGAAACGGATGAAAGACCAGGGCATCCCGCCGCCGCCGCTGGCTAATCGCGTAAGCCGGAATATAATGCGCTGGCATCGTTTGATGCCATATGGAAAACAACACCGCAGGACAGATGAACGATTTCCTCCACAACCTGGACGCCTCCTGCTCCCTGCTGATAGCTGGAGCCTACCTGCTGGGCAGCATCCCCTTTGGCCTGCTGATTGGAAAGGCCCACGGTGTGGACATCCGCGAGCAGGGGAGCGGCAATATAGGGGCGACCAACCTGGGCCGCGCACTCGGAAAGAGATGGGCCTTCGCGGCCTTCCTGCTCGACTTTGCCAAGGGAATAGTCCCCGTCCTCATCGCCAGAAAACTTCTCGGTGCCGAATCCTCCGGGCAGGACCTGGTACCCATTCTCGCAGGAAGCGCCTCGATCCTCGGACACACCTTTCCGATCTTCCTTAGATTCAAAGGCGGCAAGGGAGTCGCCACGACCTTTGGCGTCATCGCGGCTGTGGCCCTGCCGGCTGCCCTGGCGGCGGGACTTGCCTGGATCATCCTGTACCTCACCACCAGGACAGTCTCCATAGCCTCCCTGGCAGCGGGGATCACCCTTCCCCTGGGAACCTGCTTCCTTGACCCTCCCACCCCCCTCTCCCACCTCGTATTTTCCATAGCGGTCGCCTGCCTGATCTTCATTCGACATCGTAAGAACATCTCCCGTATCCTGCGGGGCGAAGAGTTCACCTTTAAAAAGAAGACGAGTGACGGTCCTGCCGCGAAAAAAAACGGCAGCGAGAAAGGCGGCCAGCCATGA
>Ga0315318_10001395_pt1 | contig 10554 bp, 6 predicted proteins | sample M1200m3416metaG_FD_203703 | JGI IMG/M metagenome (GOLD analysis project Ga0315318, IMG submission 203703) | Ammonia-oxidizing marine archaeal communities from Monterey Bay, California, United States - M1 200m 3416 | ecosystem: Environmental > Aquatic > Marine > Coastal | place: USA: California... | reverse complement strand
AAGCGAAATCGAGGTAGGATTCAGGATGGTCATCTGCGGCTGTCCCGCCATCTGTGCCGGCAACTGGTTGCCCGGTCGCCGCAGATTCTTTCGCTGCATCCGCGCCCGCGGGTTGCCCACTGTTCTGCTGGGCAAGCACAAACCCCGTACAGGCCCATGCCAGGACAAGCAAAACAAGAAGTCTCGCAAAGAGTTGCCTATTCTTCAGCTGAATCAATTTTCACCTCTTGCAATCTCGTCTTGGCAGCTTTTGCCTCTACTGATTCGGGATAACCCTCGATCAACTCCTGCCACTGTGTCGCGGCGTTCTTGTTGTCACCATCGGCCTGGTAGGCGATCCCCGCCGCCAGCAGCGCCTTGCGGAACCAGTCCCTGTAGGGTCCATCGAAATCGAAGCCGGCAACCACCGAGAGATATTCCCGGGCGGCCCGGCGGTATTTTTTCTGGTCCATACTGCACTCGCCGATCTGGAACTGCGAACGGGCGGCAACGACCGTTCCTGTCCCATCTACCACCGCCCGAAAGGCCTTGACCGCTCCATCGTAATCGTCCTGGAACTGCAGCGAATACCCGAGCGCGAAAAGCGCCTCGTACTGGAGGTCTCCCTCCGGGAACTCCTCGAGCAGCTTCTGCAGTACCTTCGACGCCTCAGGGTATTCCCGCAGACGGTTGTAACATTCGCCCAGTCTGAAGAGGCTCTCCTCGTAGAACTCCCCGGCCTTCGGCTTGAGATCGCCGACCAGCAGGTTGTAACGCTCGACAGCTTCACGCTCACCGGAACTGAGCATCCAGCTCCTGGCTGCCTGGAAGGTGGCCCGCGGTGAAAGTTCACTATCGCTGTTTTCAGATACCTTGTCAAAAAGACCCCGAGCCTGTTCAAAATCTTCTTCTTCAAAAGCCGCGAACGCCAACCCGAAGCGGCCACGCTCCAGCAGCTCTTTGCCGCCAGGAGCTTCTCCACCTGCTGCGGCCTTCTCGAGTTCATCAGTCAGTTCGGAAAACCACTTTCGCGCCTCGGGGTAAACCCCCTTGTTAAAGAGGTGCTGGCCGAGTTCCAGCCGGGCCTCCCGGGAATGAACAGAAGCCGGATACTCACTGACCAGGGTCCTGTAAACCGCTTCCATACGCGCAAGATGCTCATCTGCGGCCTTTGCCTCGGCCGAATCCTCTGCCGGAGGGTCACCCTGTTCAGGTGAAAGGATCACCCGCGCAAGAGCTCCGCTGGCCCAGCCACGCAGGTAAAGAGCCTCGTCTCTTCCTGCTGTATCAGCCGGTCCATCACAAAGGGGAGCGACTGTCTTGAGCGCCTCCCCGGCATTTGCAGAATCAAGCTGCAGATAGGCAAGCTGGAGGCGAACCTCCGATTCGTTGGAACTGTCGGAGAAGCTCTCCAGGTAGGCGGCGAGGGCTACGAGTGCATCCTCGCCGGCACCGCTTTCGAGCAGGGCCATGGCCTGCTGATAGCCCGCATCTACAGCGAGCTTCCCAACCTCAGCGGGATCGCCTTTGAGTTTTCCTGCACGGTCAACAGCGTCCTCCAGCAAGGGGAGGGCATCTTTGGGGCGCTCCAGCCTTCTGAGAATAACGGACGCCTGCAAGAGGGCTCGGACGGCGAGTTCCTGGTCTTCGACTCCGGCACCGGCCGCAGCCTGGGTGTAATGCTTCTGCGCCTTCTCCATGTCCTCGAGCTCCACACAGGCTCCCGCCAGCGAAAAGCGAATCCTGGTAACGAGCTTATGGTCAGGATGGAGCGTCAGGAAAGATGTGTAGCTCTCCCGCGCACCCTTCCATTCACCGGCAGCCTGGTAACAGAGCCCCTGGTTGATCCGGGCTGTCGGGATATGCCGTGCAGCCGACTTGCCTGGAACAGCCGCAGCACGTTGGAGATAATCAGCAAAGAGCATAGCCGCCCGCTGCAACCTCTTGATAACCGCAGGGTCATCAGCGGCAACCCGGGGAAGCTGGGCCAGGCTGTCAGCGAGGAAAAAAGGCAGTTCGATATATTCCTGCGCATCCTTTCCGGAGGCAGAGGGCAACACCTTGTCCAGGGCTGAAGAAGCCTTCTCGAAATCGTCGCTATAGTAGCTCGAAACGCCGGAGAGATAGCTCAAGCGTACCTTTTCAGCGGGAGCCTCGCTCAGAGCGGCAGCCTGCTCATAATACACCGCACCCATAGCGCGTTCAGCCGGATCAAGAACCCCGGCGGGCGCCTGCAGGGCATTCCTCCCCGAAAGTTTCAGGATATCGCCGGTAAAACGACCGGGGGGTGTTTTGTAGGAATCCCGGTAGGTCTTTGCCGCCGCCGCGCACTCCTTGTGGCTACCGGCATTGAACAAGGCCTCGGCATGCTTGAAGAGCGCCTCCTCCTGGAGTCTTGGGAGAGGTTTTCCAATGTCTCCGACAACCTCTTTGAAGGCAGCGGCCGCACCTGCAAAAGATTCCTTTCTCTTGGCCTTATCCTCTTCGCTGAAGGCGACCTGGAACTTCGCCTCGGCCCGCCAGTAGACCACCTGGACCAACCTGTTGGCAGCCTTGACATTGGTGAAATCAGCGAGGACCTCATTGCGACAGAAGTCGACAGCATCCGCGAAAACCACGGCTGCTTCCGACGGCACCGGATTCTCCTGCAGCAGGAGAGCCTGACCCCAGCACAACAGAGCCTGGGACTTGAAGAGAGCTGCTGATTCAGCATCCGCCCCACCGGAACTGTAGGCTCCAAGCTTGACGGCGGCGGCTGAGTAGGAGCCTCCATTGAAGAGAGAGATCCCCTCGTAATAGACCGCCCTGGCGGCAAACTTGTGCCTGGGATAGTTCTTTGAAAACGCGGCAAATTCCGTCGCGGCATTCGATAGCAGGGCTGCCCCGCCCGCTCCAGCCGACGAGCTCGACTCAAAAAGGGAAATTGCCCGGTAATAACTTGAATCGGCTGCCTGCGGCGCCTTGGCGGCAATGAGATCAGAATAGCGGTTGTTGGCCAGTGGCCACTCAGAACGCCGATGGAGAATCCTGGCCAGGAGCCAGGTCGCATCCGCCCACAGGGAACTTTTCATCATGGCCGGCGCTGCCAGGGCGCGAAGACTGGCAAGGGTGGCCTTCTCATCCGGCTTAGTGCCGGCCTTCTCAGCTGCCCGGTCGAGCTGGTAATTCCCCAATCCCAGGAAATACAACCCCCTGTCGTAACCCGTCACCTCCTGGTACTGCCCGGCACTGGTAAGCAAGAGCCCGAGAACCTGAGCCACCTGCTGGTGCTGGCCCGCATTGTAGTGCGCCTCGCCCTGGGATGTGAACGCCCTCAGGTGAGCTGAAAGCGCCGCCGGACGCTGCCCGGCAGCCACCGTCTTGAGAGCCGCCAGGCGAATTGCGGCACATTGCCCATAAGCCTCCGCAGCTTCACCATATCGTCCCGAAGCCTGGGGAGAAGCCTCGGCAAGGGCCTCGAGGGACCGCCCGAGATAGAAATTGGCATCTCCTGACCAGCGGCTTCCCTTCTGGGCACCCGCTATTTTCAGATCAGCAACAGCCTTTTCATGCTGCTTGAGCCGATTGTAGCAATAGCCCCTGGCAAAATGCGATTCCAGCGCATCTTCGTGCCTGGGATAGCGCTTGATGAAATCGCCGAAGGTGGCCGCCGCATCCTGCCAGTTCTTCTGCCTGTAAAGGCGGCTGGCGGTATTGAAAAGAATAGCTGCCTGCCTGCTCTTTTGAGTACTCTTCTTTTTAGTACTCTCCTGCTTGTCCTGGGAGAAAACCTCGGCGGAAGTAAAAAGAACCAGCAGCAAACACAGCATCCTGCACATAGCGGACGCACTGCAGACCTGAGAACTACAAACAGCCTTCATCCCTTCAAACTCCTTCTCTTTACTGCACTTCTCTACTTGAGTGTCTCAACCAGGAAGAGGCTTATTTTTTCATACAATGACGTCCACTTCCAGTCTTTTGAAACAGTGCGGCCTCCGGCGGACGGCAGGAATCTCAGCGCGCACCCCTCGGCGCTTGTTTGAGATACACCGATTGGCTTAGAATGAGGTCTCCCTTATCAAAAACAAGCAACCTTCTGAAAGAAACGAGGAAAGAACATGATTAGGAAAGCAAACCGCCGTGAGTTCCTGGGGCGCAGCGCACTGATCGGGGCAGGACTTGGCCTGGGCTCTCTTGCCGAGTCCCCAAAAACCGAAGCCGCAGCAACTCCTGTTGCAAAAGCGCCCCTCTACAAGATCTCCCTGGCCCAGTGGTCCCTCCACCGGACCCACCGCTCAAAGAAGCTCGACAATCTCGACTTCGCGAAAACAGCCAACTCCCTGGGGATCGACGCTGTCGAATACGTCAACCAGTTCTTCAAGGACAAGGCGAAGGACAAAAAGTACCTCGCCGAGATGAAGAAACGCGCCGCCGGCGAAGGAGTCTACAGCGTCCTGATCATGATTGACGGCGAAGGCGCCCTTGGAGATCCGAAAGAGGCGGGCCGCAGCGGGGCCATCGACAATCATAAGAGGTGGGTCGAGGCCGCCGCCTATCTCGGCTGTCACTCGATCCGGGTCAACGCCAGCAGTCGAGGCTCCTACGATGACCAGGTCAAGCTCGCCGCCGACGGCCTGCGCCGACTCACGGAATTCGCCGAGCCCTACGGCATCGGCGTGATCGTCGAAAACCATGGCGGCCTGTCCTCCAACGGCGCCTGGCTCGCCAGCGTCATGAAGACCGTCGACCACCCGGGCTGCGGGACCCTGCCGGATTTCGGCAACTTCCACCTCGGCGGCGGCAAGCAATACGACCGCTACAAGGGCGTCACCGAGCTCATGCCCTACGCCAAGGCGGTGAGCGCCAAGTCGCATTCCTTCGACGCCGCCGGTAACGAAACGAAAACCGATTTCATGAAGATGATGAAGATTGTCATCGACGCGGGCTATCACGGCTATGTCGGCATCGAGTGGGAAGGCGGCAAGCCCGGCGAGATGGAGGGCATCAAGCTCACCAAGAAGCTTCTCGAGACCTGCCGCGACAAGCTCAGCGGAGCCTGAGAGAGGGAAACCCGGCTTGGCCGAAAAACCCAAATATCGTGAACTGACCCCGGCCAGCCTGGTCGGGGGGATCCTGGTCGGGTTGCTCCTCAATATGGGGATCTGCTTCGCCGGGCTCCAGATCGGCTTCACCATCGTCGGCTCGACGGTGGCGGCTGTGCTCGGCTTTGGGCTCCTGCGCGGAGTGCTGCGCCAGGGATCGATCCTCGAGGTGAACATCTTCCAGACTGTCGCCTCATCGGTCAACACCGTCAACGCGGGGGTAATCTTCACCATCCCGGTCCTCTTCCTGATGGACCTCGAGGAACAGATCGATTACTACGCCCTGGCCCTTGCCGTCACAGCGGGGTCCGTGCTCGGCGTGGTGATGATCATTCCGCTCCGGAAACAGATCATTGAGCTGGAACGCCTGCGATTCCCAAGCGCCGTGGCTGTCGCGGCCATCCTGAAGAGCCCGGGGGCGGGAGTCGAAAAAGCCTGCCTGCTTGTCCTGGGCATTGGTGTTTCAGCCGCGGCCAGTTCCCTGACGATCCTGAGTGGCGTTGACTCTGTCGATATCGGCCAATACATCGGACTTCCAGCCGGGATCCACTTCGTCTTCGCCATCAGCCTGCTATGCATCGGCGCGGGCTACCTGGCCGGACGTCCGGGCCTGGCGATCCTCTACGGAACCCTTCTCAACTTCTGGATCCTGATCCCGCTCTGCATCACCTTCGGCTGGGTCCCGGAAAAATTCGCGGGGACAGGGTTTCTGGAGATGAGCTATGAGCAGGCCGGCGATTTCATTCCCGCCTTTGCCCACTTCACCTCCCGCCACCTGGGCATCGGCATGATCCTCGGCGGAGCCATCGCCGGCATCGCCATAGCCCTCCCAGCTCTCAAGGCGGCGATCACCAGCTTGCGATCCCCTCCCGACGAGGGCCCCCGGGAGGAGGTCTCACTCAAGACTCTCAACACGGGAATGGCCATCGGCTTCCTGCTGCTGCTGGTGGCGACGAAGCTCTCCGGCGGTGCGCACGTCAGCTGGCCGCAGGCGGTTCTCGCGGCGGGGGTTGGCGGAATCTGGCTCTGGCTCTCCGGCCTGGTTGTCGCCCAGACGACGGGAAGAACCGACTGGTCGCCGCTCTCAGGCCTGGCTCTCCTTGCCACAGTGATCATGATGGCTATCCTCGGAACGGACAACAACGGCATCCTCCCGGCAGTCACCGTTGGCGCGGCGATCTGCGTCGCCACCTCGATGTGCGCCGACATGATGTCGGATCTGAAGACTGGCTATCTCATCGGAAGTCGCCCCGCTCGCCAGCAGGTCGCCCAGATCGCCACGTGCTGGATTGGCCCGGCCGTCTCAGTAGCGACCGTCCTGCTCCTGTGGAACGCAAACGCCTTCGGACCTGAGCAGGCGAAGATACTCTATGAGCGCAAGGCAGCCGAAGGACCCGAGGCCCTCGTCGCCTACGAACAGGCCGGAGGCAGCCCGACAAAACTGGCAAAGGGCATCCCCCAGCTTGGCGCCCCCCAGGCTGCAGCTCTCAAGAGCGCGATCAACCTGGTCAAGAAGGCAACCTCCGAAAACGACAAATCCACCGCCAGCGAAGGCAATGCTCTCAACCGTCTCGAGGCCGGCGGCATACCGGTGAAAAAATACCTCGCCGGCGCCGCAATCGGCCTGCTGGTTTCTCTGCTGGTCTCCCCCGGATTAGGAGTAATGATCGGGCTTTCTCTCTACCTGCCTTTTGAATACATGATCGTCTTTGGTATCGGCGGTCTCCTGAGCATCTTTATCAGCAGGAGGTTTGGCGCGCGCGTAGCGGAAGACAAGGGTGTCCCTATCGCCGCCGGTCTCATCGTTGGAGATGCTCTCGTCGGCATCATTCACGCCGTCTACAAGGTTGGAATGAGCCTGGGGAACTGAACGAATGAAGATCATCAGCAAGCTCACAATTATCCTCGGCTTCTGCGCCGCATCCCTTGGAGCCGCAAGCCTAGGTAAACCTGCGAACGACGACTCCGTCAGCCCCGACACAGGTCTGGCAATCCTCATTTGCGGAGTCATCAGCCTTATCCTGGGTGGACTGCTTTCAAAGAAAGAGGAGACGGCGGCCGGAGCGACTGAAGAGTCCGCTTCGAAACTTGACTTCGTTCCGTTGCTTGAAGAAATCCGCGTCGAGATCCATGAACTGGCGAACTCGCTCGACAAGCTCTCAGCTGAAGATCTCACGCAACGCATCGACTCCTTGCTGAAAAGACAGTACTTCGATCTGACTGCACGTCACGAAGAACTGGCCTCCCTGCTGGGCTTCTCGAAATACGCCGAGATCTGGGATGGGGTCGCTTCAGCCGAGCGCCTCCTCTCCCGCGCCTGGAGCATGGCGACCGATGGGTACCTCGAAGAGGCTCTCCAGGAAATCCCCCGGGCACGGACACATATCGAACGCGCCTGCGACGCCATGGCGAAGAGCTGATCCCCTCAGTCCTCCAGCGCCTCGGAGAAAAACTTCAACAGCTCGTCCCTGGCACCCCCTTCAAGAGCGTGCATGTGCTTCGCCCCGGGCACGACGAGAAACCGTTTGGGCTCCGGCGCCGCCTCGAAGAGCTCCCGGCCATTGGAGATCCTGACCAATGCATCCGCATCGCCGTGAATGAACAGTAGGGGGATTCCCTCGAGCCTGGAGATGGAATCCTCCGGGTCGTGATCGGAGCTCACCAGGAGCCAGACCAGGGGCTTCGTCAGCACCGTCCCGCCCAGCACGGAATTGGCGACCTTTCGATAGCTCAGGAACGAGCTGTCGATGGCAATCGCCCGCACGCCCTCGCGCGAGCCCTCGCCCAGGGCCGCCAGGGCGCAGGCCCCGCCGAGGCTCTGCCCCAGCACCAGCAGACGGCTGCCGTCGATATCCTTGCGCCCCCGGATATAGGCAAGCGCCGCCCTGGAATCAGCGATGACCCCCGCGCGCTCCGGGCTCCCATCGGATTTTCCATAGCCGCGGTAGTCAAAGACGAAGACATTGTAGCCGTGCTCAGCCAACCAGGCCACGAAGCCCACATGGGCGCTGAGATTCTGGGCATTGCCATGAAAATGAACGACGGTTCCGGCCGCCTCCCGGCCTTCTCCAGGCCGCAACAGCCAGCCATGAAGCCCCGTCCCATCCTCGCTCTGGAAGCGAACCTCCTCTACCGGAACAGCCAGATCCTGAGGGGTCCTGTACTCGCGCGAGCTGGGATAGTAAAAGAGACGGTTGCAGCCAATCATGTGACAAATCCCGCAGAGAAGGAGCAGAAAAATAGCCGCCCTGGCCCAGCCGCTTCCCGCGATGCGCTCTTTTCGTTCTTGATCACCTTGAATCTTCATCATCCCTCACTGGCGCTGTCGGCCTCCCGGTATCATAATCGCCGCCTTCCATGAACGAAAACCACATCCCGGAAAAACCGGCACCAGATCTGAATGAGCTCGACACAGGTGGCGACGCCCTGCGCTGCCTGCTGGAGAAGACGGGCGAGCGGCTGGCCGGTTTTATCGCATCGCTTCCGGACCAGCCCACCGACTCGAGCGCGAGCTTCGATCCGGAGGCCGACTGGCTGAAGGCCCCCCTGCCGGCCTCCCCTGCAGATGCCGAGGGGCTCCTCGATTTCCTCTTTGACGAGGTCATCCCGGCGGCCTACAACCCCGCCAGCCCGGGCTATCTGGCCTACGTTCCCGGCGGAGGTCTCTTCTCCGCCGCGCTGGGGGAACTCATCGCGGGTACGGTCAACCGCTATACGGGCTGCTGGGCTTCCGCCCCGGCGGCTGTCGAGCTCGAGACCCAGGCGATCCGCTGGCTGGCTGAGATGATGGGCCTGCCCGAAGGCTCCCTCGGAGTGCTGACCTCTGGAGCCTCCATGTCAACCCTCATCGCCCTGGTCGCGGCGCGAGAGAAGCACCTTGGCGAGGAGCTTCGCCGGGGCGTGATCTATTCATCGAGCGAGATCCACCACTCGATCCCCAAGGCCGCCCGAATCGCCGGCCTGGCAGAAAAAAATCTGCGCCAGGTGGCTGTCGATGAGAATTTTCGCATGCGCCCCGAAAAACTGCAGGAAGCCATCCGCGCGGACCGCGATGCCGGCCTGCTGCCTTTTTTCGTCTGCTCGAGCGCCGGGACCGTCAACACCGGCTCGATCGACCCGATAGCAGAGATCGCCCGGGTCGCGGCCGAGGAGGGACTCTGGCACCACGTCGATGGCGCCTACGGAGCGGCCTTCCGGCTGGTGCCGGAGCTTGCGGACGCCCTCAGCGGCATGGGGCTGGCGGACTCGCTCGCCGTCGACCCCCACAAGGGTCTCTTCCTCGCCTACGGCACCGGCGCCCTGCTCGTCAGAGACATGGCCCCCCTTCGCGAGGCGTTCCAATCAACCGCCTCCTACATGCCGGACATGCAGACGGGAGAACACTACGACTTCTGCGAATTCACCCCGGAGCTTTCCCGCGAATGGCGTGGCCTCAGGCTCTGGCTGCCTCTCAAGCTCCATGGAGTCGATGCCTTCAGGAAATCCCTTGGTCTCAAGCGGGAGCTGACCCTGCGGGCCTGGGAACATCTCAGCGCCATCGAAGATGTGGAGATTCCGGCCGCGCCCGACCTGACCCTCTTCATTTTCCGCCAGCGATTCAACGGCTGTGAAGCTTCAGAGGAAGATGTCCGCAACCAGGCACTGCTCGAGAAGATCAACAGGCAGCAGCGGGTCATGCTGACCGGCACGATCGTCGATGGACGATTCTACCTGCGCATGTGCATCCTGCATCTACGCACCGATCACTCCAGGCTGGATGAGGCGCTCTCGATCATCTCCAACGCCTTGGAAGAGCTTCGCGAAGGTTGAACAACGGCTCAGCTATCGAGCTCCCCGCTGACACACCGGCAGGCGGCCGTCATGTCGGACTCGCTCAAGCCCGCGTCCACCAGCTGCTGGTAGACTCCAAAGGCCGCCTCAGCGGCCCTGACCGACAACCCTGATTCTTTTCCCTGGCGGGTAATGATCGAGAGATCCTTCAGGATGTTGCGTAGCGGGGCGCCGGGCTCATCGTAGCCTTCACGCGCTATGATCGGCCCGCAGCGCTCAAGCATCCGGCTCTGCCCCCAGGCATTCGCCAGCAGGTCCTGCAACTTTTCGAGATCAGCCCCCACCTGGCGCGCCATCGTCAGGGCCTCGCAGCAGGCAAGAGAGTTAACCCCCACCATCAGCTGGTTCGCGAGCTTCGCCGCGGTACCGGCTCCCGCCGGCCCCATGTGCACCACCTTCGAGCCCATCGCATCGAATACCGGCCGAGCCCTCTCGAAAGCATCGGGTTCTCCACCCGCCATGATCGCCAGCGTGCCGGCGCTGGCGCCCTCCGGCCCACCGCTGATCGGGGCGTCGAGAAAGCCGGCGCCCTGCGCCTCACAGGCAGCGTGCAGGTCACGCGAGGTGGCGAGGTCGACAGTACCGTGATCAACGAATATTTTCCCCTCAACGGTATCGTCTACAACGCCCTCTTCACCCAGAAAGAATTCCCGGCCGGAGGCAA
>Ga0315318_10001394_pt1 | contig 10557 bp, 3 predicted proteins | sample M1200m3416metaG_FD_203703 | JGI IMG/M metagenome (GOLD analysis project Ga0315318, IMG submission 203703) | Ammonia-oxidizing marine archaeal communities from Monterey Bay, California, United States - M1 200m 3416 | ecosystem: Environmental > Aquatic > Marine > Coastal | place: USA: California... | reverse complement strand
GAGCCTTTTAAAGCAAAAGGATATGGACCTTGGACAGGTAGTACAGTTAAAGCAGCAGCTCCAAAAGCAACAAAAACAGTTTGGGGTAAAAGTCCCGGTAATCCATTTAGATAGGAGATAATATGGCAACACAACAATTCGGATATGGTCCGGGAGTATGGGCTCCAGCTAAAGGGGTTGGCGCAGTAGCTATTCCAAAGTTACTACAGCCCGGTGCAGTCGCTCCCCAATTTAAAGCAGAGAATAAATATCTTGGAATGGCTGCTAAGGCTATCGGAGAGATGGCATATAATCATTGGGCTGCGGGGCAACCAACAGATGAAGGCTTGGAATCTGTTTCACAAAAAGCCGACCCTTTATTTGCTGATGAGACAGCAGAGTTTGATCCAGATGTAGGGGCTAGCTATGTTAATAATATAGTTCCAACAAGCCCATTTGAACCTAGTACAACGGCAGAAGCCCATAAATGGCTTATGGATTTAGGTATTTTAGATGCAGCTGGAAACGAAATTGCTGGAATGGATGCAAAACCTATTGGATTTGATGCAGCAACTGCAGATATAAATATTAAATATCCGGGTGTAGTAGATGGACAAGAGGGCATGTATATACACAGAGCTCCAGATCCTTCTCCGTATGACGAAATGTTAGGCACTACTTATGATTCATCAAAATATTGGAAATTTTATCCGAATCCGATCATTGACTATGGAGAATCGACTTACGACCCTGACAAATTCATTTACCAATAACGGGAGACATTATGGCATTGAGTAACAATAAAGATTACTATAGAATGAGGTATGGTCAGGCAGGTTTCGACCCTACTGAAATGGAACCTCAAAGTATTTTCGATGCTTTAGCTATGGACTTCGGAACTGAATCTAGAACAACTACTGTAAAAGAAGACAAAAAGGGTATTGTTGAAACTGAAGTGGTTGATGTTGGTGGTGGTGTAAAAGAAGAATCAAAGCGTACATTAACTTGGAAAGATTATTTCGGAGAAACTTGGGATGAAAATCTTGGTTTAGAGGAAAATGCTGAAGTAAAAATAATAAATGATTCACTCAATCAAGATTTATTAAAGTCAAACCCTTCTGAATTATATCCGGGCGGTCATTCTAATGCAGACAACACAATGACATTACCTGACGTGGGTTGGGGTGAAAAGAGCCCTGATGGTAAAGCTGAACTTAATGCTGCTGGTTGGCAAGAACTAATAAAAAATGGTTTGAATGGTCTTTACAATTGGAGTGGTGTTCTTCCTCAAGAGTTTTCGGCAAAAGGTCTTGTAGATAAATCAGTACAAAATTGGGATAGAGCAAATGAAATCTTTGATGAGCATATTTTTAACTTTGATGATTTACCTAAACACTTTCCATTTAATGATTTTAATGAAGCTGAATCAGGTTCTTTTACTGAAAACACTTTAGCAGAAGGTCCTCATATTGGAGAAGAAGCTCCTGCTGAAGGAATTAGTCAAGAAGATATAAAAGTTATTACTAGCAGTCCTACTGGACAAGCAATGGCAGAGGAACTACAAGCAGATATTGATGCAGCAGATGGTGATGAAAACATTCTTTCTGGAGTTGTTAAAGATTTCAATGCAGGATTGGATGCCCTCATGGGTTACGATCCTCAATTAGCTAAGTCTTTATTTGCAGCAATGGGTGCTATGCTTATGGGACAATCCTTTGGAGACGCTATTGCCACTGGCTTTGGTGTTATGGAAGAAGCTGCTATGCTAGAAGAAGCTGCAGATAAAGCAGCTGCTCAAGAAGTAATTGCTATGCTCGTAGAGAATGCACCTTACTTAAATGATGAAGTCCTTATGACCTTATTGAAAGAATATGATTTAGGCGTAGAAGAAAGCCAACGCATATGGGATATGTGGGAGATTTCTAAGTTAGCAGGAGAAGGAAAGAAAGCACAACAAGCTTTTGTAGACCTTACTAAGAGATGGGGTGATTTAGACAAGTATGTTACTGCTGATAATTCCCTTCATATGAGACCTGCTATAGCTAATCTTATGGGTTACGTCATGCCAAAAAATAAGGCTCGTGGAACTTCTATTTTGAAAGATGCTGAATGGGGTGCTATAAATGATACCATAGGATTATGGGGTAAGCAAGTTGAAGATTTAATAGATGAGGGCTGGTCTAGAGAAAATGCTGTGAATGAAGTTGGTCCAATGGAAGCTATTTGGGAAGGTATGCACGGTTCTTATCGATATGATGAAAAAGGAAAGGTAGAGAAATCTGTTGGTATACCTAATAAGGAGATGGAGAAATTAAATCTTTTAGCTATAGAAACTCTTAGAACAAAACAGTTAACTGGGTTAGACGAAAAAGATATACCTGAATACATAGCTAAGAAGCATAGAGAGTTTATGAAAACTGTGGCAGGAAAAGGTCCATATGGAAAGCAAGATAAGGATGGTAATTATCCTAAATATATAAAATGGTTATATGAACAAGTCTTAGATGACTTCACATAAATAGAGAGGCATTATGGCTAACTTTTACGATATGCGTGAGTATTCTCTTTTCGGTAATTTGAAAGATGAAGTAAAGAGAGTTAGGGTTGTTGATGGTGATGGTATTGCTGACGTAAATAATATTGGATTTCGTGTTGCAGGATTAGACACCAATGAGATAGACCACGGGCGTGAAGAAGATTTATATTCTCGCACTTGGTCTGGTGAGGTGCAAAAAGAAGTGTTAGAGTATCTCCTAGATAATGGTTTTAATGGTATAAAATATACTGGAGAAACTGATAATAGACGTGATGACGGTAAGCCTAGAGAAATAATACATATTCTTAACCCTGAAACAAATCAGTCTTCTGCTGATGTAATGTATTACCAAGGTCTTGTTGGTCTTAGGGGTGGTGGTGGTCCATTTGCAGGACAAAATATTTCACCTAGACATTTGAAACTATATCGACAAGGACAACTAGCTAGAGAGGGTGGAGAAGAAAGTAAAATCTATGATGGCTTTAGAAAAAAATTAAAAGAAGCAGATGCAAAAGACAGACATATTGTTAAAGAGATTGCGCCTTCTGAATTTGCTTTTGATCCAGACCAGCATAGAGATGTATACATAAGACATTCAGATAGAGATATTTTTAATGAAGCTAGAAGCCCTTGGAAAAGCTCTATATCTGGTGGTGTTGATACGTTACACGCAGGTTTTTGGGGTGTAACAGAAATGGTTGGAAACAGACTTGGTTTCAATCATTTGGAAGACACTGCTAGAGAGTATAAAGAAGCTAATTTACACGATATCAGAGCATTGCCTAAATGGACTAGTGATATTCACGATGTAAGATCGGTAGGTGACTTTGCTGAATGGGGTGTTGGTGCATTAGGAGGTTCACTACCTTTCTTTGCCTTAATAGCTGCAGGGTTCTTACCAGTTCCCGGTGCAGCTGCTATATCAATGACTAGCATGTCTCTTTTATATACTGGTATGACTATCAATGATATGAAAGGAGATATCAGTAAGAAATCTTTCACAAAAGGATTAACTGCTGGCTTTGCACAAGCTTGGTTTGAAAGATTAGGTGGTAAATTTATCTTTGGAACTATCACACCAGCAAAATTTATTACTAAAAAAGGAAATCAGGAAGCTATAGAGCAGTATGCTAAAAAGAAAAATATAAGTATTCCACTTGCTAAACAGCATTTTGCTGAAGCTAAGAAATCAGAGATGGTTGATTTTCTTTCAGACATTAAACGCAATGATGTTATATGGAAATTATATGCTCAATCAATAGGAGCTAGGGCAGCATCTGGTCTCGTAGGTGAGGCTGCAACAGAAGCAGCTCAAGAAGCTGCTCAATATGCAGGTGCTTATTGGGGTTCTGCTGAAGGCGAAGGTGTTTTTGACAAAGAAGAATTTAGAAAGATAATAGTGAATGCTGCAGCTGCAGGTGGTTTGCTTGGAGCAGGTCTTGGTGCAGGTATTTCTGCATACAGTGAAGATTCTCCAATATCTTTAAGAGTAAGACAACACAAACATGACCAAGGTATGAATACAAAGTACAATGTAGACAATCCTTTGGATATGGCTGATATTATAAAGACATCTTCTGCAACAAATATCGAAAGAGATTGGATAATTGATTCAGACAACAATGTTGTAGTAGAAACCAATGTAAAAGAAAATCAAGAATATGCTGATAGCCAGATAGATAAATTCAATAAACAACAGAAAGAAAAATCTACTCTCGGTAGAGCTGGGGAAGTGCTTAAAGACAATGAAGCTCTTTCTACTGGATACACTGTTTTGCTTAAGCGACTAGGAGATTTAATACACGGTTCTGATACTTTAAAAGCCGAAATGTCTTTTTCAGGTTGGATAAAAGATAGATTTGCTTTCGGGCAAAGCCATGTCCAGAATAAAAGAACTTTCGAAGGACGTCAGCATGATTCTGCATTTAATATACTACAAGAGTTGCGTGTATCATTAGGAATTAGAGGAGACAGGCAAAAGAATCGTGCTAGAACATATGAAATTTTACGTGACTACGCCCTAATACCATCTCAACTTTATTGGGAAGGAAAGAAGGGTGAAGGACTAGAAGAAAATTATATAGCTGCATTCTTAAAGAAATGGGATTTACAACCAGAAGATTTAACTGCACTTAGGCGTGCTCATGACAGGTTTATAAATGAGTATGAGGCACTACAAACTAGTATTTACCAGATAGCTAATGATAAGTATGGACCAATGGCAGGACATACCTTTACTGACAGGAAGCTTGCTCCTACAAAAGTAGAAAAGAAAAGAGAAGAATTTATTAATATATTAATGAATGAATATGCTTTTACAGATAAAGAAGCTAATGCAGAAGCAGACTATATAGAGACTGTTCCGGGTGGATATGATGCTGTTGAATTTGCTAATACTGATTTCTTAACTAAGAAGCCTATCGGTTTAAAAATGAGAGATAGGTATGATCCGTCTGATGAAGTCTTTAAAGATTTCTGGGAAGAGAATACATATGACTCGCTTAGATTAAGAGCTACAGAAGTATCACATTATGTTGCAGATACAATAGCAACAGGATTCGGTGGTGATAAGTTAAATTCTAGGATAATACAAATTAGAAATGAACTCATAGCAGCTCATGGAGAAGAAACTGCAGACCGATGGATGCCTGAAATAACTAATACTATATACAATCACTATAAGGCTCATAGAGGAGAGTATCACAAAATAAAAGATGATGACCTTAGAGCTATGTTCTCAAATGCAGGAGCATTAATGGCTTTGGCTTACATGCCTATGGCAGTGTTTGCTTCTATACCAGAAGTAGGCTTAGCCTTCTTACATACAGATAAAGAATTGTTCTTGAAAGCTGCTAAGAAATCAGCTAAAATGGGTGCACAAGGCATAGCAGACCAATTTAGAAAAATTGCTAATGAAGATATTAATGAGAATGAAAGACAATTTGCCTTAGAAATAATGCGTAGAAGGGGAATGTTATCCCATGAATATGGAATGGGGCATGTTATTGATGCTGAATTTGGTAATGACAGAAGGAATTGGTTACAAAGAAAAGTCATGCCTGCTTTCTACAGATGGACTGGTCTTACAGGTTTTACAACAGCTATGAGGATGATAAGAGATAGCATTTCTCTAGATTATATTGCTAATCAAATAGGAATATTAGAACATGCCCTATATCCAGATGGTGCTCCTGATTTTGTAGGACCTCCAGTACAGGACCAAGAAACTTATGCAAGAGACTTCAGGGAATTCACTAATAGAGAGGCACGAGCTTTTTCTAAGTTGAAAGAATTAGGTGGAGACCCTAGAGGAGTAGTTAAAAGATTTAGAAATCTTGAATTAGGTTATGAGCAAAAACAAGCCGGACTTAGAGAAGATATAAATACAAAAGTAGCAGAACAAGAAGGTTATGCAGGAAGTGAAGCACATAAAGCCGATATGGAAAGATTAGAATGGAAATTTGAAGATTGGCTTATGCATAATAAGCATTCTTTTGGTGATCCTTTAGGTAGGAGAGCTATGGAATTGGCTAGAGAAATAGACTTAATGAGAAGTAACTTTGTAGACTCTGGATTAGTTAACCCTGATCCCGGCAGACGACCTCTATTCTACAGTGATGGTAGAGTAAGACTGTTTGTTCTATTCCAAGGCTACCTATCTGTGTTCTCTGCTCAAGTTATAGTACCTATATTAAGAAACTTAGCTGGTAAAGGCACTCCTAAAGAACAGATTAACGCTGCAGCAATTATGCTAGCAACTATTTATTTAGGATTCTTAGGACAAGCTATAAAAGATGAAATAAAATATGGTGACAGACCTACTTGGCTTACAGATGCAGAATACTTCCAAAGAGGAGTACAAGCATCTGGACTAATGGGACAAACAGAAAGAATATTTAACTTGTTCTTTCCACTATACGGCTCTGAAGAAGACACAATAGCAGATAGAGCTTGGGGAGAGGTAGGACCATTAGCTGGTACTATAGACTCTGCAGCCAAGTCATTAGAATGGGCTATGGAAGGAGAAGGTGAGAGAGCTATTAACAAGGCTTTGAAGATATCACCAGTAATAGGTACATTCACTACCTTGAGACAAAGCGCAGCTAAAGAAATAGCTGATTTATTTGGAGAATAAAAAATATGGCAACAAATGTAAATATCTTTAGTCAGTCACAGCACCCACTTATGGCTCCATTGACTGCACAAGAACGTCTTGACCAACTTCAAGAAATTCACGCAAGACAGCAAGGAGTAGAAGAAATATTTGGACCCGGTTCCACCGATCCTTATAGAAATTTAGAAGCAGAATTTGCTGGAAGAGAAGGCAGTGCAGCTTTTGTAGGACCAGAAAGAGGATTTGAACCTGCTGGTCCAATGGGTCCTCCACCCCCTACAGAAGCACAGCAAGCATGGATGCAGAATAAAGCATTGTTTTTGCAAGAGGCACAACAGGCAGCTCTTAGAAATGCTGATGTTAGTGGAGTTCCTTCTATATTAGATACCACACCCTATATAACTACAGGCACAGCACCGGGTCGTCAAGAATGGAAATATCATGCTGGTTTATCATCAGAAGAACCTAAAAATAGGTCGGACATGGACAGAAGGTCTAACCAGATGAGAGAAAGGATTATAGAAGCAAGCACCCCAAGAGGATTAGTAAGCCAAAACTTAGACCCTACTCCAGAGATGGAAGCTTGGATGGAAGCTGAATTTGAAAGAAGGGGAAACTTCCCTCATGTCTTAGATAATTGGACTGATGAAGAAAAACTTGCTTATCTTCAATATGGATTGCCCCCTGTAAGAGGTGGCTTTCAGCCTCTAGAAGGAGGAACAATAAAAGGTCAATCAGGAAAGACAGTACAGAGAGCAAACAGTACACAATTTTGGTCTCCGTCTGTGGAAAAAGAAACAATAGTAGGATCACCTACTAGCACAGCACCTGCTATAATCCCAACTGGACCGGGCGGAGTTCCGTTCAGACATATGACTAATGAAATGTCAGAAATGGATTATGAGGAGAGTCCGGGTGGCTTAGGCGAATGGGAAACAATGAGCCCTGAAATGGCTGTCAGTGAAGTTGATTGGTTAAAGAATTTTGCTTTACCAGCGTTTATGAAACAGCTTTATATATCAAGCATGGATATGAACACCTCTCAAAAAACTCAACTAGGTCTTATCTTAGAGAAAGAGTTTGGAGTTGGTGCTGCTATGAATCCTCAGCTTGCAGGAAAAATGCTCAACGCTTATTATCTAGCTCTCTGGAAGAATGCATACAATGACTATTCTGATGATGACCTTAAGAAACACGAATACCATTATGATCAACATGGCACTCATCATGAAGATTTGTGGGCAACTCCTGAAGGAATGGACGTAAAGTATTCCGTACAACTACAAGGATTAATGGACTCTATTGGAGATGTTTTTGAAGAGGTGACACAAGGAAAAATTAGTGATTATACTACTAAACATACGATTGGTCAGGAAATAGTAAATCTAGTGTATAAACTTGGTCCAGAATATTCTCTGCTTGAACCCGATGTAAGGTATTTCGGTGAAAAATCTTCAAAGCCAGAACCATATGCTATATTTGGAAATCAAAAACCACTTGAGGGTGATGTTCCTATATATGGTATTAGATTTAAAGACAAAGATTTAAAACAAAAACTAGGCAATATGCTAGGAATATTACAGGCACAGTCACCGGGATTTAGAAAGCATGCTATTACATCACCTATTGCTCCAATGCCTTTAGATGTAAGAGACCCCCACGAACCTAGTAATATTGGTGGAGTTTCTTCTTTATTTAATTTAAGCAGAAATATGCAACAAGCTTACGCAAACAAATACGACCAGTATGGTGGTAATATTGTAAGTGGTTTGTTTCTAGCAGGTTGGGATTGGCAACAATTCACACAATTTGATTTGAAATTTATGGAAGACCACGTTGCTATCTTCAATCAAGAAAACCAATACGTAGCAGATAGAGGTGGAGAATTTTTTAATATAGTAGGTAGCCAAGCCTCTGGTAGACAAGACATTAAAAACCTTACTGGAATGCAACATATACCTTTAGTACGTGCTTTGACAATTCCTGCAAAACCATTTTCAATGGAGTTATCTATGGAAATGGATCCAGATAATTATACTAAAGATGAAAAAGATTTTGTAGCAGGAGCAATGGAGAAACTATCCCCTAAGACATCTTGGGGAGATGGGGTGAATAAGTCTAATGATGACACTACATATCAATTTAAAGTTAGAAGATTCAGACAGCTCTTAGACCCCAGACATTCAATGAGAGAACTTGCAGAAGTATTAAAAGCTTTCTCAGCAGCGATAAGTATTAATCCTAAGACTCATCCAAGTGAAGTTGGTTTAGACCGAAAAAAGATGGAGCAATGGATCCAAGGTAAGGATGATTTGCATGCTGTTTGGCTTTTAAATGAATTTATTAAAGCTAAAGAGAATAATTACCATAACAGAGGAACCAAGAGCACATTTTTGTACCCTTACTTGGGTTCAGTTGACGCTACTGCTGCTGGTTACTTCGGAGAAGCAGTTAAGATGGGTGACAAAGATGCTTATATTTCTGGTGGAGGAAGGAGTGCAGAACATGAAAGCTCTTACTTTCACCCTGACAATATAAGTAAACTAGAGGTAGAGAAAGTCTATCAAGATGCTCAAGCATTAGGAGAATCTCTTTTCACAGGAAGGGTTGATGGAGATCCAGAGCTACTTAAATTCGCTCAAATATTCTTTGGATATGACCATGTAAATCCAGACTTAAGTAATTTCTTTCAATCAGCTACTGTTAAAAAAGGAATTATTAGTGCGATATATGGGCAAGGAAAACCAAATGCAAAGAGAACTTTTAAGCGCATGTTTTTAGAATGGTTAGCTAGAGTTGATAATGCAAATGCGGATTATCGGGGTCTTCCAATGGAAGGAGATAAGAGATGGCAGCCTAAAGTTTTTGACCGCATAGATAGAAGATATGGAAAGGGTGAAATATTCTTTAAAGAATCCAGACCGGATGATGAAGGTGAAACATATAGAGAGCAACGAATAATGTTTAAGAAAGGTGGTAAAGTTGACCAACAAGCTGATAAACTAGCAGACATAATGTATAAGGGAATGCACAAATCCACTCCTCTATTAAAGAAATACGTTAAAGAAATGCAAGATGTCTTTAAATTATTTGTTGATATGAATAAAATGTTTGGTTTGGATTTAATGGGTGGTATAAAAATGACGTCTATACAGCCTGATGTTACTAATCCAGATGCTCCTATTTATGATAGTAATGGTAATTTTGCAAACCCAGTGAAGGCTACTACCCTTGACTTCCTTACACACTTTACACCCGATGAGTATATTAAGATTCCTATGATGGAGTGGGAAATAAATGAAGCACTAGGTACAGCAAGAGGTATTGAGTCTGGTGGTATTTATATTAAAGACCCTAATCTCGATCCTATATCTTCTTTAGAGATAGAGATAGCAGCTAAGAAATATACTGATCCTAATAGACCTCAATCACCAGCTATAACTAAGTGGACTGTGTTCAGTATGCACTTAGATGAGGCAATTGCTTTAGCTATAGCCCATGTTGAATGCGTAAGGAAGTATGGTATGGATTATTTCTATGGAGTATTCGATGAAGCAAAAGTAGATATATTAATGAGGGAAAACTTTTCATATGAGTTTAATAAGGCTTATCTGGCTGTATTAAAATCAAATAATTATTTTCAACAATTAGCTGAATCATTTAATGACCAAATAACACATGTTGAAGATGGTGGCACTCTAAGTGACGCTAAATATAAAGAAATAATGGGTGACAAAGATAAGAAAGCAGCATATAAACATTTAATAAGACGGGTAGGTCATTTAATAAACCTTGCTAATAGATTAGACCCTAAAAGAAAGGAAATTGATCGCTTGGCTATTGCGCATGGTGTTTTTAATATGCATGCTGGAACAGAAAAGCAAGGCGTACATCATATAACTAATAAAAGCGGTGATATAGTTCCCGG
>Ga0315318_10001393_pt1 | contig 10564 bp, 16 predicted proteins | sample M1200m3416metaG_FD_203703 | JGI IMG/M metagenome (GOLD analysis project Ga0315318, IMG submission 203703) | Ammonia-oxidizing marine archaeal communities from Monterey Bay, California, United States - M1 200m 3416 | ecosystem: Environmental > Aquatic > Marine > Coastal | place: USA: California... | reverse complement strand
CATCAATCATTTCCTTTTAGAAATTCTTTTATTTCTTTATGAGATTCAATAGATCGTTCTTTAGAACATATATCAATTTTGCTTTGCACAACAATGAATTTGTCAAATCCCATGATTTCTAGCGCAGAAAGATGTTCTCTTGTCTGTGGTTGCGGGCATTTTTCATTAGCTGCGATTATTAGAATTGCAGCATCCATTATTGCTGCTCCACTGAGCATAACTGCCATCAACGTTTCATGGCCAGGAGCGTCAACGAAGCTTACGGTTCTCAAGCGTTCATTTTTGCTTTTTTTGTAATTCTTAAGATTTGGTTCAGATGTATAGAATATATTTTTATTTTCAGTTACTTTATAGAATTCTGCATCAGCATATCCTAGTTTAATAGAAATTCCTCTCTTCAGTTCTTCACTATGCAGGTCCGTCCATTTTCCAGTTAAAGCCTGTGTTAGTGTAGTTTTACCGTGATCTACATGCCCTACCATTCCGATATTAATCTCGGTTTGGGGGGCTGTACTCAAGTTAAGCCTCCTCTGGCTTTAGTAACTCCTCTATAGATTTAGGTCCATATTCTATAACTTTCAAATTTATTTGGGAAATTTCACTGCTAAGACTTCTTCCTCTAATCAATTTCCTTCGCCTTTGTCCATGACGGACCGGATGAAATCCTACAGATTTTCTAACTAGCAGTTTTCTTCTTTGATTACCCTCTATGTCTCCTCTTAACGGAACACCAGATTTATCAGATCCGCCAGTTATTTTCAAACGATATCCTGGTAAGTCTAGAAAGATCCCATCAATTTCCTCACCTACAGACTTTCCGACAAGTGCATTAGATTTGTCTTCAGGTAGTACTTTTTGATAAGCTTTTTTTTCTTTCGGGTCCGCTATTACAGTTTTGAATTCAGCCATTTAACTCCTTAGTTAAACAAGCGCACAAATGCTAATATTTAAAGAATCGTTTGAAAGTAACATTAATATACAGAGTAATTGAATAAGAATTATGAGTTTGCTTGTTATAGCCATTGATAGGGACAATGATTTAGGCAGAAAAACAGGCATACGAAGTCCAGTTCTTGGTCGTGAAGCAAACGTAAGGGCTAGTTTAGAATTGGGTTTGTCAGATCCTGAAGAAAGTGATACTAACACTATGTTTGCAGCGATTAAAACCTATGATCAACTTTTAGAGAAAGGGCAGAAAGTTGAAGTTGTTACCATTTGTGGTGATGTTAGAGTAGGAACTAAATCGGATATGAAAATAGCAAATACTCTTGATCAAGTCATTTCTAAAACGGGAGCTACAAGGGCTATTTTAGTTAGTGATGGAGCTGAGGATAGGGAGTTAGAACCAATAATTAGATCTAGATTAAGAATAGATTCAACAAGAATGGTTGTGGTTCAACAATCTAGACCAATTGAAGATACGCTTTATACAATAATTCACAAAATGGAAGATCCAAAGATACAGAGACAATTTATTCTTCCAATGGCTCTTATTGCTTTAGCCTGGGGTTTAGCTAGTCTGTTAGGATCCTCAGATATAGCTTCTGGAGCCATTTGGGTCATTTTAGGAAGTTATTTCTTGGTAAAAGTAGCAGGATGGGAAGAAGCAATTAAGAAATTTTATACTGATTTACTAACTGTAACAAGTGAACGTGTTCCTCTGTATTCTTACGCTTGGCTTATTGCGGCTTTAATGGTTATTGTAGGTTTAACAAAGGGTTTGGATCAGATGCAGGAAGCTGCAAATGCTGGAGGAGGAATATTAGGAATGGTTCTTGCGTTTTTATCTTTGGATGGTGTTCTTTTATTAGTATTATTTTCCTTGGTTATTATTGAAGTGGCTAGAACTATTGACACTTATTTGAGAGATAGTGTTTTCAATATAAATATTGTAAGATTTATTTTTACGGTGGCAAGTATGGGGTTGATTTTTGCTGGGATTGTAGAAATAGTTGATGACATTTTTGTTAAGGACAACTTTAATTCTGAGAAAGTTACATATATTCTTGTTGGTTTACTTCTTCAATTCATAGGTTTGCTTGTTCATGATAGTATAAGGGATCGAGTTGATGAGATTCCCTTGACTAGTGAAGAGTAAGTGGCATGTTTTCTTGCGAGATTTTGCGTATAGGTCATAGGCCTGAGAGAGACAAAAGAGTTACGACACATGTTGCTTTAACAGCAAGAGCTTTTGGTGCGAGGAGAATATATATCTCAAATCCGGATAGTCGTGTAATCAAATCTGTTCAAGAAGTTATTGATAAGTTTGGGGGTGATTTTGAAATATTACCAACAGATAACCCCAAGGAGATTGTCAAGAAGTCAGGTTCCAAAGTGATTCATCTTACCATGTTTGGTTTACCTTTTGATGATAAATGTGAAGAAATCAAAAATTTAGGTGAAGATATTTTATTGATTGTTGGAGCTGAGAAGGTTCCTCCATGGGTATTTGAGTTAGCAGATTACAATATAGCTGTAGGTAATCAGCCTCATTCAGAAATTGCGGCTCTTGCGATAGCCATGAATAATCTTCACCCTATAAGTTATAATTTAGATTTCTCAGGCCGTTTATCAGTTATTCCTTCTGCCACTCATAGAAATATGATGGATTTAGCTAAAGACTAGTTTTTTTCATCAGATATTTTCGACATTCCGATTACAATAAATGACATTTTAATTTTACCTTTTCTGTCTTTACGTGGAACTTCTTCTGTCCCTATTTCAACATTGTCAATTTTGCTTGAGATTTCATTACTAAATCTATTTTTAAATTGTTCAGCCACATTAACGGCATTTGAGATTGACTTACCTCTCGCCTTAAGTTCAATTCTATCTATTTCTTCTCTACTAAGATAAGACATCATATCAGGAAAGTAAAGGAAGGGGTCATCGTGTCCTACATAAATTATTCCTGTTTTCCCTTCCAATTTTTTGTTTATTCTAAATCTTCGCTTATGTTTCTTATTTTCTTTCTTGACAGATGTTTTATTTTTCCCTGTGCTTTCTGTCATATTTGTTTTATTTGAAGTATCTATATATTACTAATCAAAAGTTTCATTCTTCCATTTTAAATCTATTCTTTTGTAGAAAATCATACTAAACAAGGCTAATATTCCACAGATAACTGAAAGTGCAACTAATATTGTAGAGGGTTTATGATTAATGGCTAGGCTCAAAATGGTCATTGCAATCATGGGGGGAACTGAGATTAAGAAAAATTTAATGAATACAAATGCATCAAATAAAGCGGAATTTGTCTTTAATCCCGTAGATAGTGCAGTGTAATTTACAATATAAATTCCGACTGTAGTCATAACTATTAGGCCAATTGGCAGCAGCCGTAGTTCATTACTCAGGTAGGAGATTAGGGTCATGAAAATTAGGGGAATCCACCAGGTAATTGTTCCAAAAAGAAATAATCTAGCCTTAATAATATCAGAAACTTGAATTGGTAACGACGAGTAGAAATGAGGTGTGTCTATCGAGTTCAGCCAGGAATATAGCATGGTTCCAAAGAAACCAATCATCACACCGTAGAATATAGTGTTGAAGTCTATCTGTATTGGCAATCCTTTATCCAAAAACCAATTCATGAATGTTAAAAACCCTAAAGGAAATAGAAATGAAAAAAACATTTTTGTTCCCGTTTTACTTCTTTCCAGATCAATTCTTTCTTTTGCAATAATCTCAGGGAGACAGATACGTTTTGCCCATGAATATTTTGCGCAGTATTCATTAAATCTATTTTTGTAGCCTACAATTGTGATAACACTTTCATTGTTATGTTCCTGAATCATTACTGTAGCAAAAAAAGATAAAATAATAGGAATTGATAATCCTAGATATAAGAAATTATAGTTATTATTTACATACCATTCTAGTGTTCCACTAATTTCATATTCATAAAATATAATGGAATATATTGCCACAAAGATTAATGCTCCGAAAATTGCATATTTCTGAGATTTACGATATAAGCTTGATATGTAGAAAGAAAACGCAATGCCTGTACAAAAAGAGATAAATAATGTAAAACTAAATATTATTAAATTATTTAGTTCTATATGGGTATAAAAGCTTCCAAATAAGGCACCAGCTAGTGCAGGAATCATTGTAAATAATGTGTAAAATATAATTTCTTTAAAGAAATACAGAAAAGTTATTCTTCTTTGCGTAATTGGTTGTGTTGCAGTCAACCCAATAATAAGGCCAAAGTAACCAAATATTCTTTCTAGAAATTCATTTCCAAAAAATGCTAACGAACCTGCAAACATTCCATAGAATATGGCAGAGATATGCAATATTTGCAGATATTCATAGTATCCCATGTCTTTCACCATTTCCTCAGTGAAATAAACAGCTAGAAAACCAGATATAAGCACAAGAATAGGGAAAGAAAAGAACCCTTTTCCACTGGCAAAACTAGTGTTTAGACGAACTTCTTCTTGAAGCATCCTAAACAGGATTAATTTGTTCATGTAACTATCTCATGGAACAATTTTTCTAGTGTTAGATTTTGTTTTCTTAGGTCCTTTAAGGTTATCAATGATTGTATTTTACCTTGGTGAATTATTGCAGCTTTATCACATAGCCTCTCAGCATTTTCTAGTAAATGAGTGTTAATGAATACGGTTCCACCTTTTTTAACATATTCTTTTAGCCAATTTCTGACTTTTGTTTGGACTAATGGATCTAAATTTATGAATGGTTCATCTAAAAACATTAGTTTTGTTTTAGATATAAATGCAGCAGCTAGCATAACTTTCTGTCTTTGCCCTCTAGATAGATTTCTGCAAACCCTTCCTTCCATTTCTTCTAGTTCAAAAAACTTTATCCAGTGGTCTATTTCATTATTTTCTATTCCTCTAATACTTGTTACAAGTTCCAGAACCTCTCTAGGCGTTAGGAAGCTTGGAGGAGATTCCTGTTCTGGGACTATTGATATTTTCTTTTTTACTTCAGAATAATTTTCATTCACACCAAGGCCAAAAACTTCAGCATTTCCCATGGATGGTTGAAGTTGACAAGTCAGAATTTTCAATAGAGTTGTTTTTCCAGCTCCATTTGGTCCAAGCAATCCAAAGAATTCACCTTCATTAATTTCTAGGTTCACGTTCTTTAAGGCTTCGACATCATCATATTCTTTTGAAAGATTGGTACAATTTATTACAGGCATTTTTATTCAAACATTTTATTCACTAAATTTGTCATGAATCCTTTGTCTTTGTCATCAACCGTTGGTTCTTCTTCATCTTTACCAAAGATAGTATCTCTAGCAAAAAACATATTATTATTGAAATCTAGACTATCTTTTCCAACTAATCTTACAGGGAGTGGTAGTAATTCCCACGTTCTATCAATAACACTTTGATATTTATTGTCATTATGGATATATGTGAAACCTCTTTTTGCTGCAGTCTTCATGGATTTAATAATTATTTGAGTGGCTATTTTTAGAACAACTGTGTCTATGGCTCCTTTTGCTAATGATGTTGCTGAACTAGCCGTATCACTAATTGTTTTTTTTACAATTTTAACATTGTCTCCAATATCTTTTGAAGTATCAGCCATTTTCTTTTTGACATCATCAAGCATTCTACACCATTATCATTTATGTTATTAAATCTGCCCTTCTTTTTTTGTAGATTTCCATAAGTATATTCCAAGCAGTGCCAAGGCATAGGCGAAACACACTTCGGAATATTCATTGAATTCTTCTAACTCATCTGTAAAGAGGAAGGAAACTTCTTGTAATAATGCTAAAAAGATTCCTGTAAGGAATGCTGGAACCAAAGACCTAGGTATTTTCACAATTAAAGGCGAAAGATTTTTTTTGAGTTTAAATGGTAGGTGATTACTGAATGGTTCTCGGAGAATATGTGGAATTATAGCTGTGTAGAATGAGAATAATATGGCTCCAAAGGCAAGAAAAATTTCCATCCCAGGTCTATGGTGTAAATTCATTCCATTACCTTTAGTAATCTCCTTAGTTCCCTCTGACATCTCATAATGAAAAGCTCTTTGACCAAATTCTAGTTCTTGTAGACATGCATATAGGGATACAAAGAAAAAACCCAATATTTGCAATATATTTAAGGAGTAATGGAAGTTCTTTATGTTTTTTCTATCGAATTTTGAAAAGAGGTATTTCACTAGACCGGTTAATGCTATTAATAAAAAAAGGACAGTTAAATTTTCTATATATCCATCTTCATATTGAAGACGGTCAAAGAATTTAGGACTGATTATGTAAAGCAGCAGTGTAATAATGACTAAAGCAAACGAACTTTGTTTTACAAAATTAGTAAATAATGCATCAAGTTCCTTTATTTCTAAGTCTGAAAAATGATTTTCCACCTCTTTTTGTTCTGATTTATCCACTATACGTACACTCTCCTTTTGTGCATGTAACTCATTATTTTATAAGCGTTTGTAAGACCAATTCTATTATTAATTGTGCGTTCCAGAGGTGTTTGAGCGGGGGTCGCATAGCCAGGCCAATTGCGCTGGGTTTAGGTCCCAGTCCTTAGTGGTACGAGGGTTCAAATCCCTCCCCCCGCACCATTTATATCCTTGCTACATTGCATGCTTATGGTAGATAGTTCTGATGTCTCAAAGAAAAAAAGAGTCACAAAGGGAGACAAGAAGGCAAAAAAGCACTTCAGTCGTTACAAAAAGGGCGGTCCGAAGAAACAAAGAGTTAAGTTGTGATTGGTGGGATAGAGTTAGGAGGAACTAAATGTATTGTTGCAGTAGCCAACAATCCTTTGGATATAATTGATAAAAAAGTCATACCTACAAGAGATCCAAAGAACACATTTGTAGATATCATCTCTTTTTTTAATCAATATGAGATTAACAAACTGGGAGTAGGTACATTTGGGCCTTTAATTCTCGATAATGATTCAAGAGAATGTGGCCTTATAGTTGCTGAAAGCAAGAAAGGTTGGAAAAATATTAATGTAGTTGGTGAGCTTTCTATTATTAGTTCAAATATTTTTGTTGATACAGATGTCAATGCTGCAGCACTCGGTGAATATTACTATGGCTCAGGTAATTTATGTCAGACATTAGTCTATGTTACTGTTGGTACAGGTATTGGCGTAGGTGTGTTATTAGGCGGAAAGCCGCATGTAGGTAACTTTCATTTAGAGATTGGACATATGATAATTCCTAACTTCGATAATTTTGAGGGTGTATGTGGAATTCATGGAAATTGTTGGGAAGGGCTAGCAAGTGGTCCTTCTATGCAATCAAGATGGAAGGATCAAGCGAGTGATCTTCCAGAAGAACACGTAGCATGGGAATTGGAGGCTGAATTGTTGGCAATGGGTCTGGTAAATATTATTAGCAATCATTCGCCAGATAGAATTATACTGGGTGGTGGAGTCATGAATCAGAAACATTTATTTCCTATGATAAGAACTAAGGTTAAAGAGTTGTGGAATAACTTCACTCCACTTGTTCCTTTATCAGATTTAATTTTAGAGCCCAGATTAGGAAAAGATTCAGGTATCGTAGGATCCTTATCTTTGACACTAGATTGAAATTAATCCATACTATGGTGGGCCCGCCCAGATTTGAACTGGAGTCTATACCACCCCAAGGTACAAGGATGCCAAGCTACCCCACGGGCCCAGGTATTCTAAGCCTCAAAGTAGTTTTAAAATTTAATCGTAAGGCAATAATTCGTCAATTAGGTCTAAATGAGACACAAATATTTTACGGCAGCAATATCTTTTTATTCCTAAATCATCCATAACTTTTGCAGGATCTTCTCCATTTTCCTGTCTTTCAGTGAATTCTTCATAGACGCCTCCAATTACTTTATTACAACTGAAACATCTTATTGGTACTAACATTTTTGATTACCTATATGATTTCTGCCTCTTTTTCCTAGCTCCACGCCCTAGTGGATGTTTAGGTTCTTTGCGCCTCGTATCATTGACTAATAACGCTCTGTCGTAACTTTGGAATAATTTTTGTAGCTCTTCATCATCAAACCACTCTACAATTCCTCTAGCGATTGCAGTTCGAGTGGCTTCAGCTTGCCCCATAACTCCACCGCCAGCAACACTTACATTAATATCAACACGATTTCGTTGTTTACCAGCCAGTTCTAAAGGTTCCTGAATTTTCAATCTAGCTAATTCAGGTTGATAAAACTCTACGGGTTTATTATTTACTCTAACACGGCCTTTACCGGATTTTAAAGTAGCTCTTGCGATGGCAGTTTTTCTTTTACCGCTAGTATGAATTACTTTTGCCATTTTAGAATTTTGCTCCCAATATTTTCGATACCTCACTGAGTGATATATATTTAGTATTATCATTCATTTGTGCATCTTTTAATGGTTCCATTTTTTCATCCTTAAGAGTTGCAGGAGTTCCAATATCTACTCTAAGCCTTTTGAAAGCTTCTCTACCTCTTGGTTTTTGATAAGGAATCATTCCACGCACTGCTCGTTTTAGAATAAGGTGAGGCATTCTTGGATAGTATGGGCCTTTCCTTGGATGGTTAAGTTGTCTTTTCTCTACATATTCGCCAATTACACTATCTTTATTTCCAGAGATAACTGCCCGTTCGGCATTAATAATGTGAACTTTGTCCCCATTAAGTAGACTTTTAGCCGTAAAACTAGCTAATCTTCCCATTATGCAACCACTAGCATCAATAACTTTCATTATCCAATCACCATTACATTTTTCCCGCTTGGATTCTTTTTAATGAAGTCATTATAGATCATACATTTTCCACCCGCCTCTTCTATTTTTGAAGCTGCAGATTTGGTAAAGCTATATGCTGAAACGGTCACTTTTTTGCTTAAATTTCCACTGCCCATTAATTTTCCCGGAATAACCACTTTTCCATTCTTCGCTACGTTATACTCAAGTTTACTAATGTTTACAACTGGCCAATTTCGACTAGGTCCTTCTAATTTCCGTGCAATACTCTTCCAAATAGGAGCATCATTTTCTCTTGATGCCCTTTTTAAATCATCTATAGTTTTTACTAATTCAGTGTTGCTTTTACGTGAAATTTGTTTCTTTGACATAGTCGTTCGTAAAGTTAGGTTGGCGGCCAGACTGTGGCGTATTTAAAGTATTAGTCGGTTTTAATGGTGATACTTTTTCCATTAACTTGTATTTTATTAGAACAAAGTAATTCAATTGCAGTTGGGAATATTTTGTGTTCTAATGGTAAAATCTTATTAGATAAACTCTCTTCATTTTCTCCTTCATCTAGTTCTATAGTTTCTTGCATAATTATTGGTCCCGTATCTATACCTTCATCAACTAGGTGTACTGTACAACCGCTCTGTCTTACTCCTGCGTCTATTGTGTCTTTGTGTGCATGGGCTCCAGGAAATAAGGGAAGTAACGAGGGATGGATATTTATTATTCTATTTTTGTATGCTTGCGTGATAATAGGGCTTAATATTCTCATAAATCCAGCTAATGCTATAATTTCTATTTCATTGCTCTTGAGAATAGCTAGGGCTTCGTAATCAAAGTCTTTTCTTTGGCGATTTTTAGATTCAATAAACGTATATGGAATGTTATGTTTTTTGGCTATTTCAATTGCATATGCTTTCTGATTATTTACGATTAGATGCTTTAGGTTGGTATTGGGCGATAATCCTTTTTCACAAGAATCTATTATTGATTGGAAATTACTTCCTCTTCCAGACGCTAATACTGCTACTTTCATTATCTGATGATTTAGTGGGTCTTTTTATGGTTACTTTTTGTATATTTGATAAGTAGCCCTTCCCCCATCCTTGTAACGTTTCTCAGTTCAAGTTTTAGGGTCTCATTTTTAGTCAAAAAACCTCGGCCTCCGGCAATAGTGGGTGTATTTTTTCCTCCCACTATTATGTTTGATACAAAAATATTAAATTCATCAAAAAGTTGTTTTTCTAAGAAGGACCACAACACAGTCTCGCCTCCCTCTACTAATATTTTTCTAATGTTCTTTTTTTCTAAATGTTCTAGAAGTTTTTCTAAGTCAATTTTATCTTTTCCACATTTGATAGTCTCAATATGAGGTAATTCTTTATCCAAAGTTTGATCTCCTATTGCTATAATTGTTTTGCAATCGTTATTTACAATCTTTGAATGTTCCGGAGTTCTGTATTTTGTATCTAGAATTATTCTAGAAGGATTTTCTCCAGAAGCGTATTTTTTGTTAATTGTTAGGCTAGGGTCGTCTTCAATAATTGTATCTATGCCCACAATTATTGCGTCGCATTCACTTCTTAATGAATGGACCCTCTTAAAATCCTCTTTATTTGAAAGGTCTAATCTATCTTTATTTGGCAATGCAATTTTCCCGTCAGCCGAAGATGCACAATTTAGTATGATATATTGTTTCACGCATTTCCATTAGCGGTTCATTAAAATATAATGGGTAGTTACTTATTTCTGAGTAACTAATATTCTTCGTCTTTATTTGGGAAATCCCGATTCTTTACATCTTCGGAATATTTCCTTATGGCCTTAGTGGCTTCTTCAAATATGTTCAAGTATCTACGTAAGAAACGAGGATTAAACTCATGCGTCA
>Ga0315318_10001391_pt1 | contig 10573 bp, 10 predicted proteins | sample M1200m3416metaG_FD_203703 | JGI IMG/M metagenome (GOLD analysis project Ga0315318, IMG submission 203703) | Ammonia-oxidizing marine archaeal communities from Monterey Bay, California, United States - M1 200m 3416 | ecosystem: Environmental > Aquatic > Marine > Coastal | place: USA: California... | reverse complement strand
TATTAAAGAAAGACCTTTTGTCTATAATTTAGACCCTGTAAATAATTTACAAATGTACGACTGGCTTCGAGACGGAGAACATCCACATGGTCATCATGGACCGTGTAACATACCTTGGTTAATGGTGAACAAAGAATTTGAAACAAAAGCAAACTGGCCGTACCAAGAAATGTACGAAGAATGTAAAAAATTAGACGAGGATGGACTAATACCTAAATACAATGATTCAAATAACGTAGGTTGGGGAGCGGTTGCCTTATATGGGTTAAGTTCCGACTCTACTTTACCTCCAGAGGAATACGGTTATGCTAATTATAATGAAGCAAGAGCCGCCGGTGCTTTAGACTGGACTGAAATTGCCGACAAATGCCCTGTTACCACAAAATTTTTCAAGGAAGACTTCAATCATAAACGTTATAACAGAATTAGATTCATGAAATTGGAGCCAGGTGGCTTTATACGTTGGCATCATGACATACCTGAAGGTGAAGACCCAATGTATCCATTAGGTGTATATAATATGGCTTTAAATAATCCCAAAGATTGTCATTTTTATATGGGTATGTGGGGGCTAATGCCAGTTAAAGCAGGTAGTATGTGGTTATTTGCTAACGAACATTACCATTGTGTTGTTAATGACTCAGATGAACCTCGTTATCATATGATTGTTAGTGGTACGCCAGATGAATTGTTCTGGGCACCTGTTATTTCTAAATGTTTTAGAGAACAATGGTCAGGGATTTACCTTAGAGAAATAGATGGGGAAATAGTAGAAGATACTAAAGGTTCTATGCCCGGAGATATGTAAATGATCAGTTGGAGTTTCATTCGAAACGAGGTTGCTTTAATACAATGGGACTATAAAGAATTTTTAGATTCAAAAATAGACACCATAAAAGACTCTGGCGACTTTGGATCAGAACTTACAACTGCTAATCACAACGAACTTAAAGATATGTTTGCTTTTAACTATACCGGTCCCATTGTGGAATTGGGAATTGTTAAAGCAATACAAAAAGCAAAATGTAATTTTGCTATCATTCAAATACCAGGCAGTACTATTGCTAGGGAATTTACAATACGAGCAATGAATTATATGGAAAAGAATCCTAATTGTGCTGTGCTTGGGCAAGTTACACATAAAACTGATAGCGAAGGTGATAGATGGTGGGGCATTATGCCTTATACTATGGTAATAAACCTTGAACATTTCCAAAAAGCAGGTAGATTGTTTTTCGGGAACAGAAGAGATCGCCCAGAACCAGGACAATTATTTCCTGAAGTGATTAATAACGATGGAAAACTATCATCAACTGGCAATGAAGTTAAAATAAATAGTGAAAGATTATTTTATGGCTGGTATTGGATATGTAAATTCTTACAAGCAGGACAAGAAATACATTCTTTTGATGATAGAATTAACCCATTTAGACAATATGTATATTATGAAACTGAAACAGACATGAATAAACACAACTGGCTAATAGAAAATATGATAGAATACGTTGAAGAAGGTGAGGCACCTGACGAGTATGAATGACATTTCTTGCGGTAACACCGATTATCAAAAATATCTAATAGAAGAAAACGATTATACACATTATCAAGATAGATTAATTATGGAAACTAACTTGATCTTGATAAACCCTAACGAAGAAACAGAATTTTATGGTGTACTAGTTGGCAATGTAGTTGATAAGATCATTAGTACCAAAGATGTTCAAGGAGCAAAAGACATAATAGAATTAAAAAATCACAAGTTTTATATTTTAGTAGAAAATGATGCCAAATTTAGCGAAACATTATTTGTACAACTAATGATAAAACTTGATAAAACTGGTCAGAGTATTAGTACTGGTGATATTCATTTAATAAAATACGATCAAGAAAGAGATAACTTTATAGTCGACAAAGATTTAAGAAAATACGAAACTGTAGACCGTCCACATTGTACAGATTTAACAACTTTAAGAATTAACGAAACGATTAGTCCGTGGTTACATAACCTATTCGCTTTTAATACAGAACAATATAAGAATCCATATGAAAAATTAGACAATACTAACTTTGATCATTACGTTATGGTAAGTTCTGGTTGGTTATGGGCGTGGTTATTAGAAAGTAATAACTGGAATCCTAAAGAATCTTACTTAACATTATATAACATTGACGGTCCGGCACTAACTTATATAACAAACCTAGTACATTACTGGTCACCATGGGATCAATCATACGTTGATTTTGCTACAACAAACGAAATGTGTAAAAGTATAATGATTAAAGCAGGTCTTATAGAACCAGAAGATGATCATACCACTATTAAAGAAGAAAGTAAACAACATTTACAAAATATGTTGGATCATGAAATGTTACGTTGGGCAAAAATAGAAAATAGCGACGATCCTAAAATAGGTTATGAAGTATTTTTACGTTTCTTTAGAAAATGGCAATGGGCAGAAGCAAATGGTAAGTTATCTATTGCTAATTTAAACATTATGTCTGACAATTTATTAACAAAGAAACTGTCAACACTATGTAATGGTAGAGCATTTTGGTTTGTAAGTAATATATTCGCTAGTTATGGCAGTAGAATGTGGTCTGGGGGTTCTAAAGATATTGAACTTCAATTTTTTGAAGATTTTAAAAAACGTTTAAACAAAAATGATGTTGTACATGGTAGTTTGCCGTTTCGAGATAATGAAAACAAAATCTATTCAGCAAAAAAGCCAATAGAGATAAAATGAAGTATCATAACATATACGAATACTTGAGAGAAAATTATACATTTATTGTTAAAGAAGGATTTTCTAGAAATACCAAGTTTTTTATAAAACTTGCTAGTTACTGTATTGATGATCGAATAATAAAACCTACCGATACTTGTAAAACTATTGGATATTTTACTTGCCACAACGATAATAATATAGTTAGTGAAGATATTTTAATGTTACTAGCAAAATATCAATTAGACAACGAAGCAGGTATTGTTAAAACACCATGTAAGAATTTATCAGCAACAAATACAAACTTTCCGCAAGATAAAGTATTAATAATAGATACTGAAGAATACAATGACGTTTTAGAAGTTACTAACGATTGGCAAACTAAAAACTATTCTAGAAATGCTATAACAACTACATTAGGTGGATATTCACTTGTACATCATATGTACAATACAGAAAAGTACGAAAACAAGTTTGTTAAAAGGGCAAAACTAAACAAAAAGAAATTCGATCAATTTGTTATGCTACCAAGTGGGTTAAAATTTGCTTGGTTATTACATCAACTAAATTGGCAACCGGATAAAAAACTAGTTTTATATGATGTTAGTAGTTTTCCTATTGCTTTTGCTAAAGAAATGATACTAACTTGGGACGTATCAACACCATTACATGATTGGGCAATGAGCCATCCAGTAGCAAAGGGCATATTAATAGCAAGTGGTCAAATTAACGATGGTATTAGACCCGGTGCCGGTCCTAAAGAATGGGATAATATGTGGGAAAACGAAATTAAACTCTGGGGTGGTATAGAGAATATTAAATCTACAATGGCTAAACTAAAAGAAGCCGAAGTGAACGGTGACATTTCTTGGTGTACTGTTAATATGGCTACTGATCAATTAGGACAAAAATTAATATTTGATAACTTAGACGATACTCCAACAGTCTTTTGGTTAAGCAATATATTTGATTCGAGCCCAATTTGTGCCATTAATGCCACTAATCAAAAACACTTTTACTCAAAAGAAAGTAGAATAACACTTGCTAATAAATGGTACAAAAAATTAAGGTCTAACTTGCCTAATAAAAGTTTAGTTATTGGTAGTGTGCCTGTTATAAACGAAGATACTATTACTTTTACTACAGGTGAACTGTTAAAGTAACTTTTTAGGGGTAGATATATCTGACGAAACTCTATTATACATCTTTTTATAAGTATCATCTGGACCCCTAATACTATCTAAATACTCAAATTTAACATTTAATTTAGGGGATATCATTAATACGTTAATTACTCCACTACTACCAAACACATTTTTTGTATATCCTTTATAATTATCAGGGTTAAAGTTTCTTACAGGACACCAATACATTTGTGTATAACCTAATTTTTCAAATCTAGTCCATAACGGTTTTAAATGTGCTTCATCATTACACTCAATAAAACAAGTTGGTAAGTGTTGTGCCAACGTATGTTTGCCACCTTTAAACACATTTGGTTCTTCACCTTCTACATCACACTTAATAAGATCTAATCTCTCAAACTTTAACTGGTCTAATCGCATTGTAGGAACTAGTTCCATATATTCACTACTACTATTCAAACTGGCTTCTCCGTAATTTCCAGGTTTTTGAGGATTATAGTTACTTAAATATCTGTTACCAGCATTTCTACTTAAAGCATAAGGATAAACTGTGGAATTTGTAATAAAGTTATCTAGAATATTACGTTCTAATAATCCTCTAGACAATTCATTAGGCTCAAATGAATGTACATAACCTTTATGTGCTAACTTACTAAACGGTATAGTATGTGTTCCTATATTTGCTCCTATATCAGCAATATGCCACTCGGGTTCAATAATTTGTTCCAAACACATTAATTCCCATTCACAATATTCACCATAAGTGGCTAGACTTTTACCAATAATAATATCGTTATCAAACCAAGTAAATTTACCGTGTCTACATTTTCCAGTTGATATCATTTCCAGTTCTCCGCTATTATTGGATCATCTAAAACTTCACTTGGATTAGGCTTTCCATGAAAAACTAATACACTTGTATCTTTATGTAATTCGGTAATATCTGAATTATAATCTTCTGTTCCCATACGTTTTAATCCGCCTTTTAATACTTCCCATTTATAACTCATAGCCCATTCCTTTGGCCACCAACATTTTGATTCACCTAATATCCTAGTAAGCCAATTTTGATCTCCGAGATGCCTGCGGATGTTTTCTACTTTTTCTTCTTGAAATTCATTATAAAAATTTGTATGGGTATTTGCATTAAATCCCATTACACTACTGTTACTTACCGTATAATTGGGCATCGTATGACGATTAAAGTCTTGACATATTCTAAACTTATCAACTTCCCATTCAAAAAACTTATCTAACGATCCTATAATTACAGTATCTAAATCTAAATATAATATTTGTCCTTCCCAGTTATGCTCATTAAACAAATTAGATTTATACCACCAACGTTTTTTATCACTCTCAAACATTATATCTTTTTCTAATGCTATTGGAATTATATTAGAACTATTAATCTCTTCTGGGTGGGTGGTTAAACAATAAAAGTTAAAAGGCTGTGATAGATTTCTCTTTACACTATTGTATAGTATTTCTACATAAGAAATATTATACTTAGGTGGAATCCAAACACAGGCTATATTATTCATTATCCTAACTTCTCATTTACTACACTTTTGATGTATTTTTTTACTCTTTCTACAGTTTTACCAGAATAAAATTCTAGATCTATCTCAGAAACAAGAGTACCAATATTAGTATCAACATCATACCCCATTCCTCTGAAATACATAGAAGCAACACCACCAACTTTTTGAAACCACCAATCTTCTATTCTCCAATCATGTTCCATTTTTGTCACTTCTATAAAAGAAGTATGCTTATTTTTCCAGTTAAGATGCCCTGTAGCAGAAACACCATACTTAAGAAAATCTTCTTCTGACGACTCGGGATTTTTATAATAACCATATTTGTCAGGATCTTTTGATATTAAACTCTCATTAACAGTAAAATCACCACTGTTATTTTCACTCATCCAAAAACTGTTAAATTCAAAATTGTCAATGTGTTCTGCTTCTTGAACATACTTACGATCATTTTCCATGTCTTTAATAGTTTGATCTGGAATTCCAAGCATCATTAAATATAAGAATGACGTTTGTCCATTACTAATTTTATTCATATAAGCGGCGGCTTGGTTTATTTTACTTAAATTGCCGCCTTTACTAATAGAATGACGAGCCGGTTCAGATCCTGTTTCCATACCAAATGCTACACCATTTAATCCTTGTTCTACTAATTGCTGTTGCTGTTCTGGGTAAGCAACTATTAACTCTGGTCTAATAAAAGTTGAGAACTTAATTTTAAATCCTATGTCTTTAATTATATTGTCTGTCAACGTTAACTTCCCTTGATGACTATTGTATGTAAAATCATCGAACCAATAATTAGTTACACCCCATTTCTCTTTATTAGTGGCAAGTTGCCTTGATAAACTTGCTCGTATTCCATCAAACTCTTTTTGCTTGGATCTTAATAACGGATATTCGCAATAATCACAAACAAATCTACACCCTCTAGATATTTCAACTGGAAGAACTTCATATGATTGAATTTGATCTTCTTCCAGCCATTCAATTTCCATATTATCGGTAATCTCTTTAGTAAAATTCTTAGGATTGTCATTACCATAAATGTGTTTATAATTTATTTCTTTACCATTATGCTTCATTAACATTGATTTCCATTTAAAATCATTAGGTTTTCCACTTAGATAATGTAACCATTGAATAAAATCATAATCTACATATCCAGAAAATACCCAATCCCACTCCATCCATAAATTCCTTGCTAATATTATTTTAAAACCGCCTACTGCTAATTGTGGATTGTGTTCAGATTTAGCACGAAAATTAAACATAGCATTATAAATCTTACTCAAGTTAGGTGAATTTGGAACAAAATGTTGGCAACTAACTCCAATAAACAACGTATCTTTAGTTACTAAATTTTCTAACACTTGAGTTATTTCGTCTGAACTAAACTCTTGGCCATAATCAATGGCTTTTATATTATAGCCAGCATCTCTGGCGATTGTTCTTAATTTATACGGAGCAGGCTGACGAAATATTCCTGAGATAGGCTCAGATACTAATTTATCGCCACCGCCAAATACTATGCCATGATATTTGTCCATTAAATTTTCCTGCCAATCGTCCTACGAACTATATCACTGTGATCAAATTCAGCCCAATACAATTCAAATGCTACACCATCTTCTATACCTTCAAATTGATGAACCATGCCAGGCTTAACTACTGTAAAGTCACCTGGGTTTAAAATTGTTTCGTCTATTAATCCGTCTTGATCATTATCTTGCCAAACACGAATAAGCATTTTTCCTGATTCAACAAAGAATCCATTAAACTTATATTTGTGTTCATGCTCTGAACATTTAAATCCTGCTTTAAATTCTATTCTATGAAATTCTAACACACCGTTGGCGTGTATTAATTCTGTTTGTCCCCATACCTTTCCTGCTTTTACTGTCATAATTTATATCCTGTTATCATTTCTTTAAAATATTCTTGATGTGCCTTACTTGTAGGATGGCCTTTTGGCATTCTACCTAAATTATTATCGTCGCAATAATTTACAAGAGAAATCTTTGTGAACCAGTTGTTGCCGTGAAATTGTTTTAGTTGTGAATCAGGTGGTGAGATGCTTGAAAAGAAATATATTTTGTTGCCTAGTTGTTGACAATATCGCTCAAGGTGTTTAAATCGCTTGTAGTAATAATGTTCTAATGTATATTCATTATAACAAAATTTTACCCAAAGGTCAAGAGTATTCTTCAACCCTCTTAAAGGTTCTTTTATTCCTCCTGCTTCAACCTGTTGACTTTGCATACAATCTGTATCAGCGTGTGGCCAGCACACTCTACTAATATCAGTTAAGCCTACTAATACTGTTTGTCCTGCTGTAATTTTTTCGTGTGCTGTAAAAAGTATTTCCTCATTACTTGCTCCACAGTTACCAAAGTTTTCTAATGGTTCGTTAAGATACTCAGCAAATAACTTAGGTATAGTTAATTCTGTTTCTAGTTCTTCACCTTGAACAATGCTACAACCAAATGCTAACATTAATACTCTCCTTCATATGTTGGTATTAACTCTTTATTAAGTTTTGTGTATGTTCTGATCATATCACATATCGAATCTAATTTATTATCCATGCCTTGATTTACTGGCACAAATGTACCTACAATAAACTTCATAACCTCTTCTTTATTTACATCAATAAAAAACTTATTATAATCAATACTAACATTTGGCGGAAATTTAGCATTACATTTGAGTTGATTATTATAAAGAAAAGTTGCTCTATCTAATATTTCTTTTTCTGAATCGCTTTGCTTACTCTTTATACAAGCCAATTTATACATATACAAATGTGCATCTAAATTGCCATTTACTCCTAAAACATGATGTACTTCTTTCCATTGTTTTTCTACACCATAATAAAAATGATGTCCTTCATGATACACCGCATAATTACCTTTATTAGTTTTTCGAATACCACCTGATGATGTTTTACTGTGTTCGCCTAACGGCGTTGTCCATTCACGTTGTCCACCAGTCATATTATTTGTAAACCAATCAGCATCAGGACGACTATCAAATAAACCGTATACACCAACTGATGCTATACCAAATACTTCATCCCAATTATTTAAATAGGGAAACTCTTCTTCTGTCATATACGGTACTTCATCTTGGCAATATCGTTGTAAATACCCTAAAAACGATCCGCCTCCGCCTTGCGGTACTGTTGTAAGATATAATGTAAAATTATTAAGTATGTAATTTTTATCTATAACCTCAACTTCTTCTCCATTTTTATAATTTTTATCTAACTTTATTTCTCCATCGTCATCCCACTCAACATACTTGCCGTCTAATTTTCCATTTTTGTAATTGCTTTCCTTCTTTATCTGGTTATTGCTATTCCACTCAACATACTTGCCATCTAATTTGCCGTCTACTATATTCCCTTCACAAATTTTCTGACCATTATACTGATATGTTTCTTGGTGGCCTTCTACTTTGCCGTCTTTGTAATTTTCTTTATATTGCATCAAACCATTATTAAAATACGATTCTTGATTGCCATCTCGTTTGCCATCTTTATAAAATTTTTTAAACCCTAACTGACCGCTTTCAAAATACCATTCTTCATAGCCATTTTGTTTCCCACCTTTATATGTTTTTTTATAATGTAATTGACCGTTATCATAATACTGTTCTGTCAATCCATGTAAATTTCCATTTTTGTAATTTACTATTTCTACCAACTTCATATTATTCCATATTTCGGTTTTAAGTAAAGAACCATCTTCTTCAAAATACTCCCAGTAACCATCTTGTTGTCCGTCTTTGTAATTTCCTGTTTCATGTAACTGGCCATTTTCGTGATAAATTTGCCAAGATCCGTCTAACTTTCCATTTTTATAATTTACTCTGTAATCTATCTTACCATTTTTATGATACTTTTCATGTAGACCTTCTTTACTCATGATATATACACCGCCTCTTTTTTATACTGTGCTTTCTTATTATAACCTATGTCTTCTAATATTTCAGTTACCTCTGTATAGTATTTTTCTTCTTCTATAAAATTTTTTCTTCCTGGATTACGTGGCAACTCTACAACTAAACATATATCATTATTTTTTAAAGTTTCAATTGCTCCTAAAACAACTTCCTTTTCTGTTCCTTGTACATCTATTTTCATATACCCAACAAAATTTAAATTAAGACTATCTAATGTTATTACATCAGTTACTATGTCTGAACCCCGTGTTGCTTTAGTAGAATCTAATGATGATGCTCCGCATGAATTATCATTTACATAAACTGGTTGATTTTTTAATTCTTCTTTACCCAATGCTAAATTATATAAAGTATAATTACTATCATTTATATTTTTCTTATAATATTCTACATTTTCTTTAACAGGCTCAAAAGCATAAACATGATTAAACTTTTTACACAAATCTCTTGACCAGAAACCAATATTAGCACCAACATCTATAGCCACAGTATTAAAATCTTTTACATATTCTAAAGTAAAATTCCTATTATCTTTTTGATATTCGCCATCAACCATATATTCTTCAAAGTGAGTGTCCCATTTAGGTATATGCCAGCCTTGTACTATTTTCATATAACATCCTTGCCTTCATACCAACGTTCAATATCATCTTCAGATAACTTATCTGTTTCGCCCTTCCATATTTCAATTATGTGTGCTGGTTCATCACTATTGTTTCTACCTTTATGCCAATACCCTGATGCTATATCTACAGGATTAGCAGGTGCTAACTTCCATACGTTTGCTCCATCAAACGGATTTCCCATTGTAGTCCAATTAACTAATAACTCTGCTTCGCCACTTACAAGATTCCATGTTTCACTTCTATATCGATGACGTTGCATACTCAAACTACTATGTGGATTAATAACTAATTCTTTAATCTTAAATCCTTTACCTTTATATAAGTTTCTATAATGACCCCAACTACGAACAACTTTAGGTGCTTTCCAATTTTCTAATAACTGACTACTTGAATTCTTTTTATCCTCTCCGCCTACACCAAATACAAATTCAACATCATCAAAAACCATTTCTGGAATATTGTCTGCTGTTCTATCACCACCATTAGCAAAGATTAGTTTATACGCGGTAATTGGATAATGTGCTTTGACTTGTTTTATAAAATTTATAGCAGAATCATCGTCATCCATAAAC
>Ga0315318_10001389_pt1 | contig 10575 bp, 13 predicted proteins | sample M1200m3416metaG_FD_203703 | JGI IMG/M metagenome (GOLD analysis project Ga0315318, IMG submission 203703) | Ammonia-oxidizing marine archaeal communities from Monterey Bay, California, United States - M1 200m 3416 | ecosystem: Environmental > Aquatic > Marine > Coastal | place: USA: California... | reverse complement strand
GTTAGTAGATCACTATAAAGCAATATTTGACAAATACTTAAATGAGTAGTATAATAAACATATGAAAGGTAAATTTTTAGTAGTTCAATATGCAGGGAAACCAGCAGACCCTGCCCAAACATCAAAGAAAGGTTATCTTAAAGAAAACCTTGTATATGATGAGAAAGTAAGTTTAACAACTAAACTACGAGATAAAGATTTTATTAGTGCTACAATAGTATTAGATTTAGAAAACAAAAAAATATTACGGCGCAGTAAAATACACGACATATCAGACAATTATAATTTTCTTTATGAATATTATTATAAAAATTACAAAGATCACATCAACAAATTCCTAGGCATAAATGAAAAAACTGTGGACTGAACAATACAGGCCAACTGACATAAGTTCTTATGTATTTCGTGACGATAGTCAACGAAAACAAGTTACGGGTTGGATTAAAAGTGGGGCAATCCCACATTTACTATTCAGTGGTGCGGCTGGTGTTGGTAAAACAACATTGGCAAAAATACTAATTACAGCACTTGACATTGACCAGTATGATGTATTAGAGATTAATGCAAGTAGGGAAAACTCTGTAGATAGTATTAGGGATAAAGTAACAGGCTTTGTTAGCACATTGCCATTTGGTGAATTTAAAATTGTATTGCTTGATGAGGCAGACTATATGTCTCCCAACGGGCAAGCGGCATTGCGTGGTGTTATGGAAACATATCACGACACAGCACGTTTTATTTTAACTTGTAACTATCCACACAAAGTTATTCCAGCATTACACAGTAGATGCCAAGGCTTTCACATTGATAAAATTGATCCAACAGAGTTTACTGCGAGAGTAGCACACATAATGTTGGAGGAAAGCGTTGAGTTTGAACTTGATGTGTTAGACAATTATGTAAAAGCAACTTATCCAGATTTGCGTAAGTGTATTAACTTACTACAAATGAATAGCACTACAGGCAAACTTGTATCTCCGCATAGTGAAGATGCTGGTGTTAGTGACTATAAAATTGATATGGTAGAGTTAGTTAAAAAAGGTCAATATAGACAAGCACGTGAATTAGTATGTAGTCAAATACGTGTAGATGAGATTGATGACATGTATCGTTGGATGTATGATAATTTGGAATTATGGTCAGACAATCCTGACGGTATGGATAAAGCAATTTTAATCATACGTAAAGGATTAGTTAATCACACATTAGCCGCTGATCCAGAGATTAATTTAAGTGCAACACTTATAGAGTTATCTCAAATTAACTCTTAATTATAACCACCACTACCACGGCTACTACTATTCTGTGCCATCCACTCAAATATCTTTTCATGTTGTTGCATAATTTCTCGATCAACTTCACGTAATGTTCTAATTTCTTCTCTGAGTTGATCAACTTTAAAGCCTAAAACGTCTAGTCCTGAAATGGCCTCTTCGTTTTCTTGTATGTCTTTAATTGCTTGTATATTGTTATGAATCGCGATTCCACATTTCTGTGCCTCTGCTTCCAATGCAGGTATTGCTTGACCTTGTATACTTGCAAGTCGTGTTACTTCTGAATTTAATCCAGACATCCACCAAATGAATCCACCTGCTTGAACTAAAAAGGCCACTGCCATTGATAGTATAAGTCCCTTGTTTATAGAATTGTCGCTAGAGCGACGATTCATTGAATTATCCGCCATATTTCATCTCCCGACGTATTTATTTAAATAAGGCGTTCTATACTACTATAAAACCAATCGTCTAAATGGTCAATTTTTCTATATTTTTTGTACATTAGATGATTAGCTTTTACTATATCCATGTACTTGGGAATATTTTTTGTATATGAGTCTGGTTCTTTAATTGATAATGTTTGATCAAGAATATCAAGTATGGTTTTTAACATTGGATGTCCAAAATATTCATATCCGTCCCATTTTTCCTTAAGACGATTATTTATTTCTTGTCTAATGTTATAGTTTGCATTTGTAATACGGTAATAGTCTGGCCCCCGCAATACATTAGGACAGAAAGTTACAGCACAATGAGCCGGATCTACTATTTTAACAAAATACTCAATAATTTCTTCTAAATTTAGTAAATTTAATAATTGCAGTACTGGTGCTAATTGTAGTTCAAATTTTTGATGATCACGTGGGCGACTGCTATCTGGAGCTAAATTATTAACAAAATCTATTAATTTATGAATATTTTTATCTATTTGTTTCCATTTTCCTGGATATCTAATATAATCAAAAGCATCGCCTATACCATCTATACTCATCATTAATCTTACACGTTTAAATTGTGCTACTAAATTATAAAAATCTTCATTAACATTAGTCATGTTAGTATTAAGCCATAACGTAATGTTTTGTGATTTTCCACTATCTACTAATTCTTTTAAAAGTCTTTTATTCGCGGCGGAAATAGTTGGCTCTCCACCTGTTATATATAATTTTATAATATCAGATTTGTTTATTTGCTCTAGTATATTATTGAATATTCTATCATTTTCAGGCCATTCATAATTTTCTTTTTCTTCTTTAATTAGATCCATTTCATCTGAAGTCATTATACGGCCAACATGACAATATTCACCTAATTTTGTCATTTCTTTGTCTATTTTTATTATGTTATTATTTGTTTCAACTTTGAGGTCTTCATGTATCTTTCTATATTCTTCATAATGTTCTGAACTATATTGTGGTCCACAAGTAATACATCGCATATTACATAAATTACCAAATCTTACATCATAATAATTTGGTTTATCATCTACTATAATATCACTAGAATATTCAGATTTAAATGTTAAATATTCTTCAAGTTCATTTTCTCTATTACTATATCCATTATTTGCTTCATGTTGATAACACGCCTTACACATGTCATCTTTAACACCATCTATCATACTTTGCCTGATTTCTTGCATATGTTTATTGTTCCATATTTTATCCAAAGAATCAGTAGCAACGTTGGCTTCAGTACCATCATCATTTCTTATAGTAGTCTGTGCTAGGCAACATAATCTAATAGCACCGTTAGATTCTATCATTTGCTCACGCCATGGAACAGGACAATAAGCATCTTTATTTTTATTTGTTAATTTCATAGAATACGTTCTATAATGCTATAGAACCAATTATTGTATTTGTCAACCTTTCTATATTTTTTATAAAAGGCGTGTTTTGCAATTGCTGTATTAATATTTAGTGCATGATGCTCTGGCTCAGGATTTGTTAAGCACTTGTTTATACTTTCCAACCAAGTATCTAAAGAGTTGTCTTTGCCTTTATAAGTTTGTAATTGCTTGTTTAATTTTTTTCGTACCCAACTATTAATGTTTGTTATGTCATACCATTGTGGTCCTTCTAACACAGTAGGAACAATAGTAATGTTATCTGGATAATTAGATTTGGTTTTTAACTCTAAATAATACTGTATTAATTCTTCTAAATTAAAAGCATTGAGCATTTGTACTACAGAAGCAAATGAAACTCTAAAATTAGCAAGTTTTAATTCATTAACATCGTTAATAATTTTGTTTAAGTTTTTATCTATTTGTTTCCATTTAGATGGATAACGGATATACTCTATAGTATCACCTATGCCGTCTATGCTAATATTTAATAATACCCCACGGAATTCATATAGTATTTTATAAAAATTAGCGTTTAGATTAGTACAATTTGTATTAATTATAACAGTAATATGTTTACTATGACCACTATTAACCAGTGCTTTAAGCATTTTAAAATTCCCCTCAACAATAGTAGGTTCACCTCCTGTCAAATAGATTGTTTCTGTTGAGTCTTTATTAACAGCATTTGTAATATTATCAAATACTTTTATATTTTCTGCCCATTGATATAATTCGTTACCTTCTACTGAGCTAATCCATTCTTTTCCTGATTCTGTATCAGGATTGACACCAACTAAAGATAATTCATTATTTTTTTCACCCTCTGGTAAAATATCGATATCATTATAGAATTTTGCAAATTCTGCTTGGTGTTCTGTACTATAATGTGGGCCACACATTACACATTTTAAATTACATAAATTACCAAGTCTAAAATCATAATAATTTGGTGCTGTTTTTACTATAATATCATCTTCAGTTATTGGATCAATAGTAATATTGGGATTGAAAAATGAAACCTGGCTTCCTAATGTTTTTGCCAATGTTCCTTGCCTATAACTATAAGAATTTTCTTCTTCATTTTTATAGCATGGTCTACAGTCAGATATTTTTTCACCATTTAACATACTATGGCGGGCATTTTGCATATACTTGCTATTCCATACTTCTTCGAGTGTAATGTTACGCACATTAAATGGCTTACCATTTTCATCTGTTATTTTATCATCAGCAATACAGCATAAGCGATAAGATCCGTCGGAATCTACCATTTGGTGTTCCCAAGCGAATGGGCAATATGTTTCTTTATTTTTGGTGTTATAGTTAGCCATATTTTATCGGAATGGTTAAGTTAGAAAACCCTCTACCATATTTAAGCTCGCATAAATTACAGCGACAATTTTTACAATCGCAATTTCCACAATGGCCACTAACACGTTCACCTACACCAGCATAGCCATGGCATTTATGATTACAAGTTTGGCATTTTCCTGGGTTGGAGTGTTTAAGATTGATGTGTGCTAATAGTTCTTTCCAAGGGCCGGAATGCACACGTTGATTAAACGGAATTGAATTGAGTCCTTCTCTCAGCAGTGAGTACACCGCGTCATATTCATCGTCTGTCATCGTTATTGAATCACATTTGCCTGTGTATTTATTGGAATAAACTACGATGTTATTTTTTGACTAGATTAATATTAAATATTTGTATCACAGTATGTAATGTGAAATCTTTACAAGCGAGGTGACTTATGTCGAAACGTAAGAGTCGTCCCAAACGCCGTAGCAGTCATAATGTTTACGACTATATGGACGAAAAAATTATTGAATTTGAAAAATATTACGGAAAACCAAAAAACACACTAAAAAAACCAAACATAAAACTAAAAGCAAGATCACTTAATCAACAAGATTATATCAACTTATTAACCAACCCATCCAACGCAATAGTATTTGCGTGTGGACCAGCAGGAACTGGCAAAACAATGTTAGCATGTTTGGCCGCACTAAAAGCATACTCAGAAAACAAAGTAGATAAAATTGTACTAACCCGCCCAGCAGTAGAAGTTGACGAACAACATGGCTTCTTACCTGGCACTATCCAACAAAAAATGGAACCATGGACACGGCCAATTTTTGATGTTTTCCAAGAGTATTATTCACCAAAAAACATATCACGTATGATAGATGAAGGTATTGTTGAAATATCTCCATTAGCATATATGAGAGGACGCACATTTAAAAGAGCATTTATTATAGCAGATGAAATGCAAAATGCTACACGAAATCAAATGAAAATGTTATTAACAAGAATAGGTGATGATTCCCGTATGGTAGTTACAGGAGATTTGGACCAAAGTGATAGATACCATGACAATGGATTATACGAATTTCAAGACTTACTTGAGAAGTATAATGAATGTAGGCATATAGATATGGTTCATTTTAATAATCGAGATATAAGACGTCATGTCGTTGTAGAGGAGGTATTACGAATTTACGGAGATGAATAATGGCGTGTGAGTTATGCAAATTGCATACAATAATTCATTTATATGAAGATCATGATCCACGTTGGATTATATTAGATTGCATGTCGTGTGTGGTGCCTATGGTCGTTTGGCGGGCATCACATACAATGTCTATTCCTGTTAAGGATTATAATGAAATGGAGTTAGCATTAAAAAGTGTTGCTGATGATAAATATGGATCAGGCAATTATTATATAGATAAAAAACAACGAAGTATTCCAGACCATTTACACTGGCATGCTCGGCCTATTGATTGGATATCGCGTGACATATATTTGGCTGATCAGCAAGATGTGGATCCGAATTAAATCTAGTTCATAAATATTAGTATGGAACGTAAGTTTGTGATACGCTATCAAGGTGGCTCTGGTGGCTTTTTAGTCGCCTGGCTATTGCAATTAGCACACGATACACGTGGCGCGAAATCCCCATCACATGTTGTAGATGCTTTAAATTGTTTCCCACATTCATTAGTAAAAGATCCAATTCTATGGAAATCAAAAGAAATAACTCCTCCAGATATTGGATTATTGTGTAATTACTTTTATCCAATTACAAATAAACCGATTCAAGTATTAGAAAAACACGCCGAAGCGTTATTAAAACGAATACATGATAATGATAATTCAAATTGGAAATATTCCTTGTTTGATATAGAAACAAGGACACGGTACTATTTTTGTAATGTTATTTGGAAGAGAGTACCACGAAGGTCTTTGCATCAATTACATGAAATAGCCAATACAACTATTAATGATGTAAATATTTCCGAATTAATGTCAATGTCAAATATTATATTTGACAGAAATAAAATAGTATTTGTAACCGCATCACAAAAATTTATTACTATGGCACAAAAAGAAAAAAAGTGCGGCATCGCTAGATCTTTTAAAAATATTGAAATACATAAAAACGAAGATAAAGATATTTACATAACAGACATAATAAATAATTATAAGGGTAACTTAAACATATTTCCTATTGAATCTGTATGGGAAGGAACCTGGAAAACACATTTAGAAGAAATTCTCAGTAGAGAATTGACAGCACATCAAATACAAGTTTGCGAACTTCTAATTAGTAGGTGGTTATATGTAACACCACAAAGCATAAAGGATGAATTTAATATATGAGTTATATTTTCTTGGTAGGAGCGCCAGGATCACGTTGGAGTGGTGTTGCCGCTCATATATACGAATCTGCCGATATTGACCAATCTGACGCCGCACCACATCGTGAATATTTGGGTGGATCACGTCTTAGTGATTACAAAGCAAGACACAGTGGCTCTTATTTTGATCCAGGTATGGAGTTTGGCAATTGGTTTAACAATATAGACAAACACAACAAAAAACAAAACGAATCAGAGTTTAATAAAGCATTTAGTGGTATTTTACGCAGAGACAAATTTAGGATTATTAAAAGTCATACACTAGCACATAATTTACAATATTTAAAAACAGAGTGGCCTAATAGTAAAATAGTTTTAGTATATAGAGCAAATAAAAAATGTTTTGATTGGTGGATGCAGGCAGGTGGGTTTAAAATCACGTACCCTAGTTATGAGTGGTATGAAAACGAGAAAAAAATGAAGGCTGAAATTGCTTTACAGAATAAAAATATTAAAGCATTTATGTCTGTTAATAAAGCAAAGTTTAATGCGATAGACAGTTTTGATACGTGTAATTTGTTAAATATAAAATGTCCTATAGAGGGTGTATATCAAAGTTATAAGTCAGAAGATATTAAAGTGTGCGTAATATGATGAATGAATTTCATCAAAAAGAATTATTTACTAGTGAACATAGAAATAATTGGTTTTATAAACAAATAAAACAAGCATGTCCTGATAAAATATGCATGGATATAGGTGCCGGCACAGGCATATTATCTTTATTTGCTATACATGCTGGTGCTAAACATGTTTATATGATAGAGCATAATTCCGATTGTTGTAATATGATAGAAAAAGTATTTAAGAGTGCGAGAATACCATCTACAAAATATACTATAATACAACAAGAATTTAATCCTGATTTTAGATTTATGAGTCGTGTTGATGTAATTATGTCTGAAACCATATCGAGTAATATTTTTCGTTTTGGATATAAAGATATATGTAAATACGTACAAACTACTCCAGCATTAAAAAATGCAACAATGATACCAGATAAAATATATGGATCCTTTGTATTTTTTGAAGATATTTCTATACTTGAAAAACTTAAACACCAGCCACAAGTAATTACAACAGGAGTACCTGAGGTAGATAAAGATTTTACTTTCTCATCTAGTTTGTTAGAACCTTCTTCGTATAATGGATTATATAGAGCAAGGTTGTGGCGATCAGATACTAATCCTTTATATCATGAGTTATGGGATGATGTTAAAAGGACCACATGTCTTACTATGACAGATGTTGTAAAGTTTAATTCTTATCTGCCATATACTCCATTAGAATGGCATGTGCCATGTACATTACCTAACAAAACATATGGCATAATGTTAATTGGTAGAATAGCATGTGAAAAAACTGGAAGTACAAAACATGTTATGAATATGGATGTGTGGGCAACATATTTTTATAAATTTAGAAAAACATCTGATACAATAGATATACGATTTGACGATAAAGAAAAGAATTTTGTATTTTACTCAATTTAATGTTAAATATGTAGTATGAACTATGGCGATTATTTAGATTTAGATACAATATTAAACTCACAAAACACAATAACATCAGATCGCAATGAATTGATGTTTATAGTCGCACATCAATCATCCGAATTATGGTTTAAAGTACTAATACGCGAATTGAGCATTGATACAAATCCGGATCTAAAACGTGTTATAAAAATATTTGATCACTTAAATACATTATGGGATATCATAGCAACACTTACCCCAAAAGATTACGAAAGATTTAGAAGTACATTAGGCTCAGCATCAGGCAAACAATCAGCACAATATAAAGAAGTAGAACGTTTATTAAAAGATTTACCCAGCAAATGTTGCCCAAATACAAGTTTATTTCCACGCGAAGCGTTATGCGATGTGGAAAATGCGTTTAAAAAATGGCAGTTTAATCATATGAAAACTGTAGAGCGCATTATAGGAGATAAGCCTGGCACTGGCGGCACATCTGGAGTAAAATACTTAAAACACGCAGTCGATAAAAATTTGTGGAATAAATGAATTTAAAAATACTTAACAAAATAGAGGAAATGTTTAAAACATCTCCTCAAATCTTACGAGATGATCATAAACTACGACAATCTATACAAGGTATGTTTAATGTATGGGTTGAGGACGTTAGTTTTGACAATATGGGTGAATTAGTTGCTAAAATTGACAACAAAGTATTGGAAAAATACTTTAGTAATGTGTGGCAGTCCGAAACTAAGAAATATAAGCACAGTGGATTAACATTAGTAGATGAAATTAATAGTTTAAGACCACGTAGTGTGTTGGATGTTGGCTGTGGCTATAACGAGTTTAAAGGTAAAATAGATAACTTAATAGGTATTGATCCATATAATAGTCATGCAGATGTTAAAGTAGGTATTTTAGATTATTATCCTAATGAAACATTTGATGTAGTTATGTGTTTGGGTTCAATTAACTTTGGTTCAACTGATAAAATATTAAAAGAGTTAGAACACATTGTAGGACTAACAACGCCTGGTGGTAAAATATACTTTAGAGTAAACCCAGGATTAAAGCATGTTTCAACAGAGTCTAGTTGGATATCTTTTTATGAATGGTCGCCAACATTTATAATTAACTGTGCTGACTTTTTGAAAGTAAACGTGTTAGATTTGAGAAACGATTTCAAAGAAAGAATGTATTTTGTTTGGTCTAAATAAATACATTTACCTACCAAGTGTTAGTAACGCTCCTTAGGAAGTTCATTAACACACACTATCCCTTATGAATGAAATTATCGCTCTATTGGGCGGGACTTTGTATGGACTATTAATCGGCATCATACCCGGTGCTGGTGCGACTACAGGCCTCGTTGCAATATTCTCTTTTATTCACTTGTTTGGCGGCGACCCTTACTTAGGCGTTATATTCTGCATGGCAGTTGTAGCGGCTTCTACAACAGGTGACACTTATACTGGTGTGCTATTAGGCATACCAGGTGCTAACTCTGCGGCCGCGACAATGGTAGATGGTTTTCCACTAGCATTAAAAGGCAAAGCAACATACGCAATTAGTGCCGCAGTTACTACGTCAACAGTTAATGGTTTGCTATGGGGCAGTTTAGTATTTTTCCTACTGCCGTGGTATACACAACTGTTAATGATATTTGGAGTGCCTGAGTTGTGGGCATTTATGGTATTAGCATTAGCAACAGTTGGATTTGTTTCAAGTAATTTATGGATACGTAGTTTAATAGCAATTGCTATTGGTATTATATTGGGAATGATAGGCACTGATCCATATACTAACTCAGATAGGTGGACTCTGGGTTGGGGTTATTTAGGTGACGGCATACAGTTAATTCCAATGGTGGCAGGATTGTTTGCTATACCAGAGTTAATCGCTGGATTAAAGAATAGAGCAGAGACAGCACCACGCAATAACAAAGATCATTGGAAGCAAACAATAGATGGAATGAAAGCAACTTGGGAACACAAGTGGCTTGGGTTGCGTGGAGGATTTATAGGTGCGTTTGTAGGAGTGCTACCTGGATTAGGTGGCGCTATTGGAGACTGGATGGCATACGGCGCCGCAGTTGCCGCTAACCCCAAGGAGGAGTTTGGCAATGGCAACATTAAAGGCGTTATAGGGCCAGAGGGTTCTAACAACGCACAAAAAGCAACATCTATGATACCTACAGTGTTATTTGGCATACCCGGCGCAAGTTTTGCCGCAGTTATAATGGCACTGTTTATGTATTTGGACTTTG
>Ga0315318_10001383_pt1 | contig 10599 bp, 8 predicted proteins | sample M1200m3416metaG_FD_203703 | JGI IMG/M metagenome (GOLD analysis project Ga0315318, IMG submission 203703) | Ammonia-oxidizing marine archaeal communities from Monterey Bay, California, United States - M1 200m 3416 | ecosystem: Environmental > Aquatic > Marine > Coastal | place: USA: California... | reverse complement strand
GCCCCAGCCGAGGAGGCTGACGACGCGGAGGCCGAGGCTGAAGCCCCAGCCGAGGAGGCTGACGACGCGGAGGCCGAGGCTGAAACCCCAGCCGAGGAGGCTGACGACGCGGAAGCAGAGGCTGAAGCCCCAGCCGAGGAAGCTGACGACGCGGAGGCAGAGGCTGAAAAATCTACCGAAGAAACCAAATCAGAAGAATAGTTAAAGCCGGTGAAGCCTGAGAGCAGGCTGATAACCGCGACAAGTTACAATCACCAGGAAGGAAGGTCCATTGGGAGTTAGAATTTTCACCCTTGCTAAAGAACTGGATATGACCAGCAAGGAGTTGATTTCCTTCCTGAAGACCCAGGGGCATAAGGTCGCAAGTCACATGTCGTCAATCGACGATCCCGTGGCGAAAATCCTTCGTGACCGTTTAAAGCCGAAGGTGGCCGAGGCCCCGGCTGAAAAGCCCAAAGCCTCACCCACAGCGGCAAAGGGGGGCGAGTCAAAGACTGCGGGCACTGCCACCAAGAAGGCTCCGGCGACCGCCGCCGGAAAAAAGAAAAAGGTCAGGCGTTTCTTCCCGACCAATGAATACAGTTCAGGCGGCCCCGGGCGTTTCGCAGGAAAAGGCCGGCGTTCTAACCGCAGAGGCGGCGGAGGCGACCCGGCTGAACGAAAAAAACCGATTGAATTCAAAGCTCCCGAGAAAATTGAGGTCTCTGTGCCTCTGGCCTTGAAAGATCTCTCCTCCGCGCTGGGAATGAAGGCGCAGGTTCTCATCAAGACCCTCTTCAAGCTGGGCAAGCCGGTTACCATCAATGACTTCCTCGATGAAGAACTCATCCTCGAAGTCTGCATGGAGATTGGCACAGAGGCTGAGTTCAAGAAGAAGGAGGAGGACGAAGAGGATCTTCTCAAGATCATCGAGGAGGAAGCCGGCAACGAAAAGGATACGATCCCCAAGGCACCGGTCGTAACGTTCCTGGGGCATGTCGACCACGGCAAGACCTCGCTGCTCGACAAGATTCGAGAAACCCAGGTAACCGCCAAGGAACACGGCGGAATTACCCAGCACCTCGGTGCCTACCGGGTTGACCACGGAGACGTAAAGGTGACCTTTATCGATACTCCGGGGCATAAAGCTTTCACTGAGATGCGAGCGCGCGGTGCCAATGTAACAGATGTAGCTGTCCTGGTGGTCGCGGCGGATGACGGCCCCATGCCTCAGACGGAGGAAGCCATCAACCACGCCCGGGCAGCCGAGGTCCCGATCATCGTCGCCATCAACAAGATTGACCTGGCCAGTGCGAACTCGCAACGCTGCAAGGAGCAACTCTCCGGACTTGGCCTAAACCCGGTCGACTGGGGTGGCGAGACTGAAATGGTAGAGGTCTCGGCGCAGACGGGTGAAGGATTGGACAACCTTCTCGAGACCCTCAGCCTGGAGTCCGAGATTCTCGAGCTGAAAGCCAATCCGCAGCGCTCAGCCCTTGGAATAGTGCTCGAGGCGGAAGCAACAACCAACCGCGGCGTGCTCACCACCGCCTTGATCAAGGACGGCACCCTGAAACATGGCGACTGCGTCCTTGCTGGGGCCTGCTACGGCCGGGTTCGCGACCTCATCGTTAACGGGTCGGAACAGGTTGAAGAAGCCGGGCCATCCGTCCCCGTCACCATCGTCGGATTAAATGCCGTTCCTGACGCCGGCGACAAGCTCTATGTCCTCGAAAACGAAAAGCAGGCGCGCCAGATCGCAGAGACCAGGGCTCGCAATCGACGGGAGATGGAGCAGGCTGAAAAATCCAGCGGCAAGAGACGTTCCCTGATCGACCTTGTTGAGAAGGTTGGTTCAGGTGAGGTGGTAGAACTCAATCTCATCATTAAGGCTGATGTGCGAGGCTCCATCGAGGCCCTTCGAAGCTCTCTGGTAGGCCTGTCTACTGATGAGGTAAAGGTAGAAATCATCCACACCGCAGTAGGGGCGGTGAGCCAGGAAGATGTCCAGCTGGCCTCGGCCTCGGATGCGGTCATCATCGGATTCCATGTGGTAGCCGACGACCGTGCCCGCTCCGTAGCTGAAGAGGCTGGAGTAGAAATCCGTAGCTACAAGGTCATCTACGAGGTCGTCGATGATATCCGCGCAGCCATGGAATCCCGGCTCGCTCCTGAAGAGGTCGAGGAGTTCCATGGGCGAGCCACCATCCGGCAGGTCTTCAAGGCCTCCAAGCTCGGCAACATCGCAGGCTGTATCGTCAGCACGGGCAAGATCCTGCGTAACGACAAGATACGTCTGATCCGAAACGATGTTCCAATCCATGAGGGTTCCATCGCCAACCTGAAGCGCCTCAAAGACGATGCCCGGGAAGTCAAGGAAGGCTTCGAATGCGGAATCAAGCTGAAAAGCTACGAGGACATCAAGGAGGATGACGTGATCGAGGCCTACACGATCACCCATAAGGCGCGAACACTGGATGGCTGATCCGGAACCCAGCATCAGCTCACCCAGGTCAAAATCTCATACCACCAAATGCCTCCCCGCCACGTTCAGAAAATAGCCAACCGCGTCAAGTTCATCGTCAGCCACGTGGTCCAGCAGGAATTGAACGACCCACGACTGGGCTTCGTTACGATACTGGATGTGAAAATGAGCTCTGATCTTCGTGAAGCGAAGATCCACTTCTCAGTGCTCGGTCCGGAGGCCGACCAGGTCAAGTCGCTTCGCGCGATCGAATCGTCCGCCGGATTCATCCAGCAGCGAGTCGGCAAGAATCTGGATCTCCGCAACGTCCCCCTGCTCCACTTCGTCCTCGACGAATTCGATGACCGCATGGCTCGGATCGAGGAAATTCTCGAGCTCGACCGCAAGGCTGAAAGTGAAACCGGGACGAGCCAGCCTGAAACATCCGAGGCTGGCGAGGAGCGGGCCGAAGACTCGGAAGCTGAGCGGGAATAAGACCGGTCAGTTGACCAGTCGATCCCTGCCCGCCGCCTTGGCCTTGTACAGGGCCTCGTCAGCCCGGCTCAGGAGAGATTCCACATCCTCCCCCGGCAAAAGGCCCGCCGCTCCCAGGCTGGCGGTAACTGAGATGGTCGCCCGGGAGGTTCCTTTTCCCGACAGCTCAAAGCGCTGAACCCTGACCTCGTTGACCAATTTGTCAGCCGCGCAAACAGCCATATCGAGATCCGTCTCGGGCAGCAGCCAGATAAACTCATCCCCGCCGTAGCGCCCGAGAACATCCGCGTTTCGAACGCTGCGGCGAAAAAGAGAGCCCAGCTCCCGCAGGACCAGGTCTCCGGCAAGATGGCCCTGCTCATCGTTGATTTCCTTGAAATGATCGATATCGATGAAAACGAGGGAGAGCGCGCGGCCGTAACGCAGCGCCCTGTTCACCTCATCCTCCGCCCTCTGGAGAAAGAAGCTCCTGCTGTAGGCCCCGGTGAGAACATCTACGGTCGATTGCCGCTTGAGCTCCTGGTTCAGGCGAAGATTGTCAATCAACATCGAGACAACCTCCCCAATCCTGGTCACCAGGTCCCGCCGCCATTCCACGAAGGAGTCAAGGCCCTCGAAGAGAACCTTCTCCCGCTCATGCTGGACCACCTCCAGCAAACCAAGCAGGCGCCCTCGACTGCGCAAAGTTACCATCAGCTCTTGATCGGCTTCGCCGCCCGGGAAGGGCTCGCCCTTCCCTTCAGCGGCCAGCCAGCGGGCATACCGATTGTCTCCTTCAGCAGTGAAGACCTTCTTCCCGCGCTCCAGCGTAGAGTAGGCGGTGTGAAGGCTGCCCTCTTCAATCAGGAGCAGACTGGCATCACGAAACCCCATCCCTTCCTCGGAGGTCAGAATATTCACCGCCTCACTGAAAAGCTCCGCCTCGCTCTCAAGATCGAGAAGACGGGTGGTCAGATCAAGAGTCGACTTGATCTTCTCGTTCAACTCGTACATACGCAGCGAAGCCTGGAGCGCCTTGACCGCGCGCACCTTCTGCAACTCAGCCTGTTGTTTCCAATCCTGGAAATCTGGGCTGAGTTCACTCACTTCACTTGCAGAGACAATACCCTGTTTGCTCATTTTCAATCCTGCCCGGATCTACTGCCAGATCCCCGCCCACCGACATAGAAGTATACAACAAGGTTCCGGATGGGGCAGAACAGGTCAAATCGGTCATGGAGCTTGGATAGAATCGGGCAAAAATGCTATAAGTAGCCTTATGTCTGATATTTACAGAGAGATATCAAAACTCCTCTCGGAGGGTCAAAGAGGGGCCCTGGCTACTGTTATAGGAGCCAGTGGTTCGACCCCCGGCAAGGAATCAGCCAAGATGCTGATCCGCGAAGATGGCTCAACAGTCGGCACCATCGGAGGCGGGTGTACCGAGGCGGACGTCTGGGCGCTCGCGCGTGAAGCGATTGAAAGAGATTCGCCCATCCGCAGAAGTTTCGAGCTTTCAGCCAATACCGCAGAGGAAGAGGGACTCGCCTGTGGCGGCATCGTCGAAATTTTCATCGAGCCATTAGGTCGCCCGACTGTCCATATTTTTGGTGCCGGGCACATAGCAAGGCAGCTGGCTCCCCTGGTGGAGATGGTGGGGATGAAATGCGTAGTTATCGATGACCGGCCTCAATTTGCGGATTCAGAGCATTTCCCGGCATCCAGCGAGGTCATCGTATCTGACTTTGAAGAGTGTCTTGAGAAGCTGATGATCTCCCCAGCCTCCTTCGTTGTTATTGTGACCAGGGGACATAAATACGATCACCTGGTCCTCTCAAAAACCATCAAAACCACCGCCGGCTATATCGGTCTTATTGGCAGCAAACCCAAGATAGCCCGGATCTACAAGATGCTCCGGGAAGCGGGGGTTTCCCAGGAGAGACTGGACGAGATCCATGCTCCAATCGGGCTCGACATCGGCAGCAGAACTCCGGAGGAAATCGCTGTGAGCATCGCAGCCGAGCTGGTAGCCCACCGCAGAAAAGCCTTCGTAACAGGAAAAGGCCGCCGATTAGGTAAGGCTGACCAGGCAACTATTGCCTGAATATCAGCTTATGGCCCCTCCGAAAACCTTCATCTTCGCAGGAAGTCGCTCTGCAAGACGACTGCAACTAAACATAAGTTATTAGCTCAAAAGGTTTAATATATTCAGAGGGAGTAGATTTGAAGAGGTTTTGATGCTTTTGAAGCACTGGAGTATAATCCCTTCTTGTCTGAGTGACCGCTGAAAGTCCGTTACAGCCAACAGGCCTCAAGTCCTTTAAAATAAATACCTTACGGTGACATAATTCTTCATTGTCACCTTTTCTTTTTTCGAGTGAACCGTGGTGAAAATCAGTAAGCGACTTTTAACAATCCTCGACTCGGCTGAAAAATTCTGCGCACCCGCTGTCAGAACAGATAACTATCCTGACTCGATTGTCGATCTGCTGATCTTCCACAGGATGCATTTCCACATGACGCCCCAAAAAGCCAGGAGGTGCTTCAATCATTTGAAATCGGAGTTCGTCGACTGGAACGAGGTCAGGGTCAGTGTGATTCGGGACATCCAGATCGGCCTGAGAAACAGCTACGACTCGTTAGAACTCGCCGTCTTTATCAAAAACTTCCTCGAATTCATCCACGGAGAGTTGCGAGAGATCTCCCTCGAATATCTACGAGAAGAAAACCTCAGTGACACCAAGCAATTCCTCAAACAGATCAAGGGAATCAAGCCCGCGACGATTGAAATGGTGCTCATGCATATCAAGGAGCGCCCCGTCCTGCCGCTCACCCTCGAAATGGAGAAGCTCCTGGTAAAGCTCAGCCTGGCGAAAAAGACTGAGACCAGGGATCGAAAGGGAAAGCGGCTCTACGATCTGGTTGGACCCGAAAAGGTCATTCCTCTCCACCACTACCTGCTCTACCACACGAACGTTTATGAAAAGATGACCGAGCCGGAAGAACTTCCGGCCGATCTGAGTCTTAGTAGATCCAGAACATCTCCGGCTAAGAAATCAAAGACCTCAGCAGAAAAGAAAACCAGCAAGTAAGGCCTCCGACTGAGTCGTGAGCCACACTCTTGCCACCTGCGGATCCGTTAAGCAATGATTCCTCGCCCCGCTGCGTTGAAAGCGCCGAGGCCTGGTTACCGAAGAAAAGCCCTCCGGAAATCCCGGCTGGGACGGTTCATTTTTCTCTACCACTGACCTGGAAAAATAGGCGACATGGCTGGCCATTCAAAATGGGCTAATATCAAGCATCGCAAAGGCGCTGCCGATGCCCGCAAGTCCAAGATGTTCTCCAAGCTTGCCACATACATCATGGTTGCGGCGCGCAACGGCGGAGGAAACCCGCAGGAAAACCTCAAGCTGCGCTACGCAATTGAAAAAGCGAAGGCAGAGTCCATGCCGAAGGACTCCATCGCGCGCGCAGTCAAAAAAGGTATTGGCGAGCTCCAGGGAGATGCTATCGAAGAGCTCACCTACGAGGGGATCGGCCCCCACGGCCTCTCCGTCATCATGGAGACCCTCACCGATAACCGAAACCGAACAGGAGGGGAGATGAGGAACCTGCTGGAAAAGCGGGGAGGTTCGCTCGGGAAATCCAATTCGGTGATGTGGAAGTTCGACCGCAAAGGCCTCCTGAGCATCTCAAAAGAAGATGTAGAAGAAGAGGAGCTCTTTGAGGAAGCGATCGAAGCCGGCGCTGAAAATATCGAAGAAGCCGGCGCGTCCTTCGACGTCGAGGTTCCAGCAGAATCCTTTGACCAGGTTCGAGGTGCCCTGCAGTCCTTCCTCGAGAAGAAGCGAGGTATCGGTGAGGAGAAGAAATGGGGCGAAGCGGAAGATGACCGACCCATCTTCGAGCGCTCTGAGCTGATCTACAAACCACAGAACCCCGTGGTTATCGCGGATAAGGAAACCGCAAAGGCCGCCCTGAATTTCCTCGAAGACCTCGAGGATCATGAGGATGTTCAGAATCTCTTCAGCGATCTCGATGTCCCCGAAGAGATCATCGATTCTCTTGCCGCCGAAGATTGAACAACCTCCCTGGCTGCTCTAATCGTGTACCGGGTTGTGGCACAGGAACTCTGAGAAGTCACGGATCGCCACGCGGTCGTTGAAGGTCTCGTCCAGCTCGTGCCAGTACCCCACGCTAAGGTCGCCGGGCTGCCAGCAGAGAAAAACCTTTCGGCCATTGTAGAGCGATGGAAAGTTCACGACTCCTCTCTTGAACTCCTCCACAAAACAACCAAGAGTTTCAACCTCCCGGATGTAGCTGTTGATCTTGTCGATCAGGCTGTTGAGCTGGTGCTTCAGATCACGAAGGTCATTTTCCCTGTCCAGCAGAACAAGCCCCGCCTCGAAACCGCGGCCGCCTTTCTCGATGCATTCGAGCTCCGCACGTTTCTCAATGATCGCCTTCCACTTCATCATGATGTCACCAACGATCCCCTTCAAAAGTGGGAGCATACGGTTGGCTTCTTCAATTGAAATGATCTTGGCTTCCATGGTGTCGCCTCTGCAAAGTGGGATGGATCAACAAAATAGAGTCTTTTATATACTGACAAGGAGCAAGTCCCGTACCGCCGCTATAAACAACCGGCCGCAGCCCCCAAGCTATACGGAGACAAGGGATTAGGGGCTGGTCCTGAGATTTTCTCCCGGATTGTTTGATACCTGTTGCGGACCGACTCGTCCAAAATCGGGACAATTCAGCCAAAGAACTGCCGAAAGCTCCTTGATGACTTGACAGCCCCGATCTTTTCACTAAAACGGTAAAGTCAGATGGCGTTTTTAATTCAAAAATCCTGCTCGCTCAGAAGCTTGGTGCTTGGGTGCTTTGCGATGCTTGCGCTTGCGCTTTCTCTCGCCCCGGGAAACGCCCTGGCGCAGCAATCACCACTGAGCGGAAAACAGATCCGCAAGATCACCATCGAGGGGCTCGACAAGACGCCCGAATCGGAAATTCTCGGTCGGCTTCAATTCAGGATAGGTGAGCGCTACAACCCTGAAGCTGTCGAACGGGAAGCCGCTCAACTATTCGCGATTGGAAAATTCAAACGGGTGCTCGGCCCCTATGAGAGCAAATTCGAAGACGGTGTGGCTATCCGCTTCGTGGTGGAAGAAAAGCCGATTGTCTACAATGTGCTCTACCTCGGCCGTGACCAGCTCAGTGAAAGCGACTTCTACTCGAGCACCCCCTCCCTCCGGCTGCAGGAAGGAGACCTGTTCAACGAGTACCTGGTCGAACAGGACAGGCAGGCCATCAGAAAGAAATACCTGGATGAGGGTTTTCTCTTTGTCGCGGTCGATCACAAGATCGAGACAAGTAAACGCGGAGCGATCGTTTCCTTCACCATATCCGAAGGCAGCCGGGTCCAGATCAAGAACATCCGCTTCAGCGGAAACAACGCCTTCTCCGACAGTGAACTCCAGGAGAACATGACGACCAAGACGAAGGGTCTCTGGCTTCTCAGCCTCTTCACCCCAGGATATTTCAAGCACAGCGACCTGCAGATGGACATCGTCAACCTCAAGAAGTTCTACCGCAGCCACGGCTACATGGATGTCCAGATTGAGCCAAGCTCCATCGAGATCCTCCCTGAAAAGGATGGCCTCGACATCGAGATTTCCATCGCAGAGGGAGAACAATACCTCTTCGATGGCTATCTGTTCACCGGGAATACGGTCTTCTCTGAGCAGGTGCTGAAGGAGCTCACCGTCGCCAGGGCGGGATCTCAATTCAACCAGGAAAAACTCGACCAGGACAAAAAGGCGATCCTCGCCTACTACAAGGACAGGGCCTATCTCTTTGCCCAGGTCTCACCCAAGTTTTCCCACTCGCTCGACAAGCCAACCATGCGGGTGCGCTTCGACATCGAAGAAAACAATGAGATCCACATCAACAAGATCAAGGTCAAGGGCAACCTCTTCACCCAGGACAGGGTCATCAGGAGAGAGCTGGAATTTTACCCGGGCGAGAAGATTGACAACTCCAGGCTGGTCAAGAGTAACTCGAACCTCAGCCGCCTCGGCATCTTCCAGCGAATCGACTATTCCTACGAACCGACCTCGCAGCCGTCCTACCGGGACGTGGTTGTGAATGTCAACGAGGTGCCCAACTTCGGCAACATCATGTTTGGTTTCGGACTCTCCGCCGGGCATGGAATCTTCGGCAACATCCAGCTGACAAAGAAAAACTTCGACATCCTCGACACCCCAGAGTCCCTCTACGACCTGAGAACGGCCTTCACCGGGGCGGGGCAAACCCTGTCGATCAATCTTTCTCCTGGAACCATCTGGTCGAGATATCAGCTGACCTTTGTCGAGCCCTACCTCATGGACACCAGAAATTCTCTGAGGCTCAACTTCCGAAGCATCAAGTGGTGGCGACGGCGCTGGGAAGAACGCCATACCGGCTTCCTGCCGAGCATAAGCCACGCCTTTGATTTTGACCGGGATCTCCGAACCAGGATCGGAGCCCGCGTCGGCAACATCAAGATCGACAATGTCGACGATGATGCTCCCCAGGATGCCAAGGATGTTGCGGGCACCACCGACATTATTGGCCTGACCCTGGGACTCGAGTACGACAAGCTGCTCTACCGTCCCTATGAAGGCCCCTATGCCGGACACAAGGAGACCCTGGACTACGAGATCGCCGGCAGCTTCTTCGGCAGCGAGATCAATTTTCACAAGGTCCAACTCGGCCAGAGCCTGGTCTTCCCCGTTTACCAACAGGAGGACGGCAACCACCACGTGGTGGCGCTCAAGGCAAACCTTGGATTGATCGAACCCTTCGGCGACACGGATGAAATTCCTATTTTCGAACGTCTCTTCCTCGGCGGCCCTCAGAACGTCAAGGGCTTTCGCTACCGGGGCATGGGGCCGCACGAAGGCGGTGTCCCCATCGGAGCCGCCGGCCAGGTCTGGGGTACAGTCGAATACGGCTTCCCGGTATTCGAACAGGTCCTGCGAGGCGTGGTCTTCCTGGACTACGGCAATCTTCAGGATCCTTCGGATTTTCGATTTGAAGACATGCGCTATGTGCTGGGATTCGGCGCGCGACTCAATTTCCCGCTACTCGGTGGAATCCCGATTCCCATCGGACTCTATTTCGGAACACCGATCCAGAGAGAGCCCCAGGACGAAACCCGCTTCTTCCTGTTCTCTATCGGAAATATTTTCTAACCGGGCCCCCCCCCGACTAAGCCGAAAGCCGCCGGGAAACCACTCCAGGGCTGTCGCTGAAGCGCTCTTTGACGATATCGCGACTCCTCCGACTCAGCTCCCGCCGGCCCCTTAGTCGCTGGCGTCATGCCAGTCATTGCCTTACAATCTTCCTATTGAATAATTTACGAACTATCCGGAGTACTCCAGTCATGAAGAACCTCCTCATTCTCATCGCTGTCCTTCTTATTCAGAGTTCATTGACGGCCCAGAACGGCAAGCCCGTCAAGAGCGAGAGCGTTCTCGAGCAATACTGCAGACGAGCGGGCAAGGTGCCCCCGCGAGATGCGAACGCTCACTTTCAATTCTCGCTCTGGTGCAGCCAGAACCAGCTTGGCAGCCACGCCGCCTTCTACCTGAAAGAGACTCTCCTGATCGACGAGGATCACGAGGGCGCCCGCGATTCTC
>Ga0315318_10001381_pt1 | contig 10605 bp, 11 predicted proteins | sample M1200m3416metaG_FD_203703 | JGI IMG/M metagenome (GOLD analysis project Ga0315318, IMG submission 203703) | Ammonia-oxidizing marine archaeal communities from Monterey Bay, California, United States - M1 200m 3416 | ecosystem: Environmental > Aquatic > Marine > Coastal | place: USA: California... | reverse complement strand
ATAGTATGACACATAATGAAGTTAATATTAATGTATTAAAAGATGATGTTGATGATTTAAAAGATGATGTAGAAAGACTTAAAGACAAACAAAGAGAATTTTCTAACGGAAACAAATAACTAATAGGTAACTTGTTATGAAAAAATTATTATATGTAATTTTCTTAATACCATTTATCACATTCGCTGATGAAGTTACCACCAATAATCTAGTTAATCAATACTTTTATACTAATGGTACACCAATTAACGGTTGGTCTGGTACTAATACCAGTAATCATGGTAATAATATTATAGCAGGTGTAAATGACAAATATCTAGAGCATGAAGGTATATCATTATCAGATGACGCTGAAATGACTGAAGCTCAAATCCAAAATGGTTGGAAATCAGAATTTGGTGGTAAAATCTGGCATTGGAATACAGCAACCTCTATAACAAAACTAACACAAACAATTACCGATAGTGCTGGTAATGTATCAACACAAATAAGAAATGTAACAAGGAATAGCTGTGGTTCTACAAACTGTGGTGGGTATACTACATACAATGGTGCAAATAGTACACATACACAAGGTAGTAATACAGCAACAGATTATGATATTGCTATTAGAATTGATTTTGAAGAATCAACAAATAGAACTAGTCATTGGGCACCAGATTTTAAACATCCTACACTTAAAATTACTTACGAACAAAATCCTGTAACTGTATCAGAAGAAACGGTAACTCAATTAGAAGAAGCTTCGACTGCTATTGATGACGCTATTGAACTTTTAGATAATCAAGAAATAGGTGGAACTACATTTACAAATATGGTCGAAAATATAATAGAAGATTCAGGTCTTGATATGACACTTACTTTTGATGAACCAACAATGGACATGGAAGAACAAATGTATTTTGATGATACTATTGAAGTAGATACAATGGAACAAACAATAGATGATGAGATGGCAGGTGTTATAGTTATGGATATGCCAACAGATATGGAATTTGATGAACCAGTAACGAATATAGAAACTGTTGATATGGATATGCCAGACATGACTGATATGGATATGCCAAATATGGAAGAAACATCATTTACAGAAATGGCAGTAGAAACTTTTGAAACAATGGCAGAAAGTTTTTCACAGATGTTTAATATGGATATGCCAGAAGATATGTCTACCGAAGCTGCAACTGAAATTATGGATGCAATGGTAGAAATGGATATGCCAACTGATATGGCAATGGAAGAAACACCATCGGTGGACACTAACATGGAAATGGAAGCGCCCACAGATATGGTAATGGAAGAATCACCATCGGTAGAAACTGAAGCTTTTGAGGAGGGTCCTGTTGAAACTGTCGCTATGGCAGAACCAGAACCTGAAATGGAAACACCAGAAGCGATGGAAGAGGAGGTGGTCCAGTCAGATGAACCTGTCGCTATGGGCGAAGATGACGCTATGGAAACTTCGGAACCTACCATGGAAGAAAATCAACCAACGGAGGAGGTACAATCATCGGAAAACGAAACTGTAACAACAGAAGACACGGCAACAGAATCAGAAAATTCTGTTACAGAAGATGAACCAACTACACAGGAGGAAAATACTGGTGCTACAACCGAAACAGAAACTCAGTCTGAAGAAACTAGTCAAGAGGGAGATACCAGTACAGAAACGGAAACTGTATCTGATGAATCTTCAATGGATGAAAATTCGCCATCAGAAAATACACCGACACAGGAGGACGGTGAGGAAACTGTTGTCGCTGAGGCAGACGCCGAGGCAGGAGATAATGAAGTTTCTGAAACTTCAACTAGCGTAAATGCTGATGTAGAAAGTATTGGAGAAAAAGTAGCAAAAATAATTAAAAAAGTAAATGCAAGATTGAAGAAAGTTAGTGATAGGGTTAGGGCAGTACAATTAGTAACACTAAAGGGTATGCAAATGGACGGACCTAATTTAAACAATTATGCTAGTAAACCGTTCTATCGAGATAGAAAAATGAACGGTGTTCCTAACCCAGACTTCTTTCAAGATATAAATATACTCGAACAGCAACAAATATATAAAGACGCTAGATTAGCGTACCGAGATAATGACCCAATTGCTATTCAACGGTCTATATTAAGAGATATAAATATAGAAAAAAACAAACTCTATCAAGAGTTACGAGATTTAAAGAGGAAATAAAATATGTTCAAAGATATAGACATTAAATGGGTTGCAGCTGCACTCGGACTTATATTAACATTAGGTGGAGGATTTATCAAATATGGTGAAATCACAACAAGATTGGATTCACTTGCAAAAGTAAAAGACCATGCTAGTACTAATACAACAAATATAAATACCAACTCTAAAAATAGTGAAATTAATCAAAAAGAGATTGAGTTATTAAAATTGCAAATTAGAGAAATACAAGCAAAATCTACTAACCCACTTTCAAATTAGTATGGCAAGGGATAGTATAACCCAAATTGCCGTTGAGGTAGAGGGTATGAAAAAAGATATTGCTAATGCTAGTCTTATTCATTCTAGACTAGATACAGCAATTGATAAATTAACGGATGTTTCAACATCTATTAAACAGATGTTGGCTGTCCATGAACAACGATTAGCTCAGTCAGAAAAAACTGAAGAAATCTTATTTACCAAAGTAAGAGAAAGAGGTGAAGAGCTTGATATCGTATATAGAGATTTACAAAGAGATATTTCACAGGTCGAAAAAAGATTATTATTAGAAATAAAATCATTAAAACAATGTTTTGAGGGTAGAGTTTCAGTACTTGAAAAATGGAGATGGTTAATACTAGGTGGTGCTATTGCTATAGGTTTTATATTAGCAAAAAATATGCCTAAAATAATGTCTTCTACTGGATATTTTTCTTAATAATAATCAACCAGACTTGACACAACATGTATATTCCTATATACTTACACATGTGTTATGTCAAATTATATTGATTTAAAATTTATTAATATTCTCTCTAGCAGACTAGAGCAATTTAAACAAAAAGGAAACAATTTATTTAACTTTAGATGTCCTTATTGTGGAGATTCTCAAAAAGATAAAACCAAAGCTAGAGGTTATTTGTATGCTGTGAAAAATGACATGTTTTTTAAATGTCATAATTGTGGTCATGGTACAAATATGCCTAACTTCATAAAAGAAATAGATAATAAACTATATTCAGAATATTGTTTTGAGAAGTTTAAGAAAAAACCTAAAAAAGAAGAAGTAGATTTTAAACCTATTTTTAAGAAAGTAGAATTTACACTTGATTTAGGTATAAAGATTTCATATTTAGATGAAAATCATCCTGCTAGAAAGTATGTAAGTAATAGAAAAATACCTGAAGATAAATTTGACTTATTATTTTATTGCGATAAGTTTATGACTTTAGTTAATAAAGTTAAACCTGATACTTTTAAAAATATAACTAAAGATTATCCTAGATTGATTATACCTTTTTATGATGAATCAGGCAAATTGTTCGCATTTCAAGGTCGTGCTTTTGGTAAAGAACAACCAAAATATATCACGATTAAATTAGATGAGAGTAAACAAAAAGTATATGGACTTGAAAGAGTAAATTTTGTAGAACCAATAAAAATAGTAGAAGGTCCTCTTGATAGTCTATTTATTGACAATTGTTTGGCAGCTGCTGGCGCAGACTTAAAAAATATTAAAAAAAGTCTTTCAAGTGAGCAGATAACTTATATATATGATAACGAACCGAGAAATTACGAAATCATTAAACAAATGTATGGCGTAATTGAACAAGGTTATAGTATCGTTATATGGCCAGATTACTTTAAACACAAAGACATTAACGATATGGTTCTATCAGGCTTGACTTCTGAGCAAGTTGCTGATATAATCATCAACAATACATACAACAGTTTAGCTGCAAAGGCTAAACTTGATTTTTATAAGAGAGTGCAAATATGATTGAACAGAAAATTTATGTGGTTAAGAGAAATAGGCGTGGTAAAGTTCCTCTTGATATTGAAAAGATACATGAAATGGTTGAGTATGCTTGTGAAGATATAACAGGTGTATCTCCATCAGAAGTAGAAATGAATAGTGGACTTCAATTTTTTGATGGCATATCAACAGAACAAATACAACAAATCTTAATCAAGTCAGCAGCTGACTTAATCTCACTAGAAAAACCAAACTACCAATATGTAGCAGCTCGATTATTACTATTCAGTTTAAGAAAGAAAGTTATTAGAAGATTATGGGACCATCCACATATAAACGAACATGTACAAATGGGAGTTAGAAAAGGTGTCTATGATAAAGATTTATTGAAATGGTATGATAAGAGAGAATGGGACCGTATGCAACAATGGATTGTACATGAAAGAGATTATGAATTTACATATGCAGGTCTAAGACAAGTTATGGATAAGTATCTGGTGCAAGATAGAAGTACAGGACAAATTTACGAAACACCACAGTTTATGTACATGTTAATAGCAGCTACTATATTTCACAAATATCCAAAAGACACAAGACTTTCATATGTTAAAAAATATTATCGTGCAATTAGTAAACACATGATTAATATACCAACACCTATTATGGCAGGTGTAAGAACTCCATTAAAACAATATGCTTCATGTGTACTGGTAGATAGTGATGATACTTTACCAAGTATTTTTACATCAGATATGGCGATTGGAAGATATGTTGCTCAAAGAGCAGGTATAGGAATTAATGCAGGTCGTATTAGAGGTATCAATTCTAGAATTAGAGGGGGTGAAGTACAACATACAGGTATCATTCCATTTTTAAAAAAATTTGAAGCAACAGTAAAATGTTGTACACAGAATGGTGTAAGAGGTGGAAGTGCAACAGTACATTTTCCAATATGGCACCAAGAAATAGAAGACATCATAGTTTTAAAAAACAATAAAGGAAGTGATGATAATAGAGTTAGAAAATTAGATTATTCAATTCAATTATCAAAACTATTCTATGAAAGATTTATCAATGATGAAGACATAACTTTATTTTCACCACACGAAGTACCTGAATTATACGAAGCATGGGGTACAGATAAATTTGATGATATCTATACACAAGCAGAAAGAAAAACATCAGTTTTTAAAAAGAAAATACCAGCACAAGAATTGTTTATGTCTATATTAAAAGAAAGGGCAGAAACAGGTCGTATCTATATCATGAATATTGACCATTGTAATACTCACTCATCATTTAAAGATTTAATTAGAATGTCTAATCTATGTCAAGAGATAACTCTACCAACAGAACCATTACAACACATTGATGGTGAGGGGGAAATAGCATTATGCATACTAAGTGCCATCAATGTAGGTAAACTAGTCTATTATGATGAAATGGAGACGCTGTGCGACTTGTCTGTAAGAGCTTTGGATGAGATAATAGACCATCAAGGATATCCAGTTAAGGCAGCTGAAGTATCAACTAAAAAAAGAAGAAGTTTAGGCATAGGGTATATTGGATTAGCACATTATTTAGCAAAATTAGGATATAATTATAATGAGAAAGGGGCATGGCAATCCGTAGATGAATTAACAGAACACTTCCAATATTACTTATTAAAATCAAGTAATACACTTGCAAAAGAAAAAGGTAAATGTGAATACTTTAATAGAACAAAATATTCTGATGGTATCTTACCTATTGATACTTACAAGAAAGAGGTAGATGAGATTATAAATCGAAAACTAACTCTACCTTGGGAATCATTAAGGAAAGATATACTTGAGCATGGTCTCCGACATAGCACTCTATCAGCTCAAATGCCATCAGAATCCTCTAGTGTGGTTTCTAATGCTACTAACGGCATAGAACCACCTAGAGATTATCTATCAGTTAAAAAATCAAAACAAGGTCCACTAAAACAAGTAGTACCACAATATTCATCATTGAAAAGTAAATATACTTTATTGTGGAATATGAAATCTAATGAAGGATATATAAATATCGTTGCAGTTATGCAGAAATATTTTGACCAAGCAATATCAGGAAATTGGTCATATAATCCAGAAGATTATAAAGATAATCAAGTACCATTATCAGTAATGGCACAAGACTTGCTTACGACTTATAGATTAGGATGGAAAACATCTTACTATCAGAATACATATGATGGTAAAATAGATGAAGATGATAAACCAGATGTACTAGAAGATAAACCTAATATGACTACAATAGAAAAATCTGAAGAAGAGGAAGATTGTGAATCTTGTGTCATATGAAGTCAGTATTTAATAAAGAAAAAGATTTAGACTTTACAAAACAACCAATGTTTTTTGGTAAAGATTTAGCAGTACAAAGATATGATACATTTAAGTATCCTATATTTGATAAACTAACTCAACAACAATTAGGTTATTTCTGGAGACCAGAAGAAATATCTTTACAAAAAGATAGAAACGATTATCAATTATTAAGACCAGAACATAAGTTTATATTTACATCAAATTTAAAATATCAAACAATGTTAGATAGTGTACAAGGTCGTGGACCAGCACTTGCATTTTTACCATTTGTAAGTTTGCCAGAATTAGAATCATGTATTATAACATGGGACTTTATGGAAACAATTCACTCTAGGTCATACACATATATTATAAAAAATTTATATCCAAATCCAAATGAAGTTTTTGATACTATCATTGAAGATGAAAGAATAGAACAAAGAGCAAAATCAGTAACCAAGGCATATGATGATTTAATAGCTGTAGGTTATAAAAAATTAATGGGTCAAAATGTAGATGAGTACGAACTTAAAAAGAAACTATGGTTAGCATTATGTACAGTAAACATATTAGAAGGACTTAGATTTTATGTATCATTTGCTTGCAGTTTTGCATTTGGTGAATTAAAACAACTAGAAGGTTCTGCTAAGATTATATCTTTAATTGCAAGAGATGAATCACAACATTTAGCAATATCACAAAAAATTATTAATAATTATAAAGAACATGAAAAAGATGATGTGATGTTAAAAGTTATTGAAGATAGTGAAAAACAAATATATGAAATGTATGATAGTGCAGTAGAAGAAGAAAAGAATTGGGCATCCTATCTTTTAACAAAAGGTTCAATGATTGGGTTGTCAGAAAAATTACTACATAGATTTGTAGAATATATGGCGAATCGTAGAATGAGAAGTATAGGATTAGAAGCAAAATATAACACTAGAGTTAATCCATTACCTTGGGTTGACCATTGGTTAAATTCTAGGTCATTACAAAATGCACCACAAGAAACGGAAATAGAAAGTTATATTGTAGGTGGCATTAAACAAGATGTAGAAAAGGATTCATTTAAAGAATTTAAATTATAATGGAAGAATTTCAATATTTAAATATAGAATGTACCAACTGTGAAACACAATATGAGATAAGGTGGGATATAACAAATTCATCAACACCTTTCTCATGTCCGTTCTGTGGTCATGAATTAGAAGATGAGGCATTTGATAATGAGAAAGATACAAGCGATTGGGATTGATTATAGTTTAAATTCACCAGCAATATGCATTGCAAGTAAAGACTTAACATTTAAAAATTGTAAGTTTTATTTTGTATCATCTAAGAAAAAATATATAGGTAAGTTTGGTAACAATATACTAGGTAGTGAATATAAAGAATGGACTGACCCTATACAAAGATTTAATAACCTTGCTAATTGGTCATTACAAACTATTAAAAATTATGGTGATATGAATTTATTTGATGGAACCCAAATGGTTTTTATAGAAGGTTATTCTTATGGTAGTAAAGGTCAAGCAATATTTCAAATAGCAGAAAATTGTGGTATATTAAAATCATATTTACTATCAAAAAAATTAAAATATAATATAATAGTTCCTAGTATTGTTAAAAAATTTGCAACTGATAAAGGTAATGCAAATAAAGAATTGATGTATGAACAATTTTGTAAAGATACCAAGACAGATTTAATGAAAGATTTTGATATGCAAACATTATCTAATCCTATAACGGATATTGTGGATGCTTATTATATTGCAAGGTGTGGTTATGAAAATTTTAAAAGCTAAAAATCATGTACCATTAAGTGTCTTTCAAGAAGGACCTAAATTAAGACCAGTTTTACATCCTGTTAAAGATATTATGATAACAGCACCTAGAAAATGGATTGCAAAAAAGATGGTACCTTTTACAGAAAGTATGGAGGCAGTAGGTATGTTATGGCCAGTCATATTAGTACATTTAGATTATTATTGGGAACCAATGAAATCTAAAAGGTGGCCAAGATATGATTCAGGTGATTTTATTCCAGGTATAGGTGTACATACAGGAAACAAAAGAGTAATTTGGGCACAAGAAAATGGATATGATTTAATTGAATCATATATTATAACAAGTAGAACACAGAAAGATAGTATTGTAACACATACATATTTGCCAAGAGGACAATGGCCAGGACAAAAATCAAAATGATATATAATAAAGATTGTTTAAAATTTTTAAAAGATTGTGAAGATAATATTTTTGATGTATGTATTTCAAGTCCACCTTATAACATAGGTTTAGGGTACAACAATTATAATGATAATAGAGAAGATTATATTAAATGGATGAATGAAGTTTGGGAACAAGTTTGTAGAGTTTTAAAAGATGATGGACATTTATTTTTAAATATTGCATATACTAAAAACAATCCTTTTGGGGCATATAAGATTGCAGAAAATGTTCCTTGGCAATTACAAAATAATATTATATGGGGTAAGTCAATAGAAGTAGATGGTAAAGTTAGAGGTTATTCAACACCGACTACAAGTAAAAGATATTTACAAAATGGTTGGGAACATTTATTTCACTTTACAAAAGATGGTGATACAGAAATAGATTTAGAATGGTCTGGTGTTCCTTATAATGAAGAATATAATAATGCAGCTAGAAATTTAAAAAGGTCAGGTAGAGATTGGAGACCTACAACAAATTGTTGGCACATAACATATCAAAGTAAGGCAACAAAAGAAATAACGAAAGAGATTGCAGGTGAGAAAAAACATCCAGCAATATTTCCTACAAAGTTAGTAGAGAAGTGTATTAAAGTATCAGGTTTAAAAAAAGGTATAGTATTTGACCCTTTTATGGGAACAGGTACAACAGCATGTGTCGCTAAAGAACATGGTTTAGAATATGTTGGTTGTGAAATAGATAAAGATTATTTAAAATTTGCTAATGAAAGATTAACAAGGATATTATGATTAATACTCAAGCAAAAGAATTATTTAAAAAGAATATAAAGTCAGTAGAAATTGGTATACATAACTTTTGTAATCGTACATGCACATTTTGTCCTTTATCTAGGGATGATGTAGATAGAAAAAATCCAAAAAAGATTATTCACATGGATAAAATAATGTTTCAAAGTATTATGGAACAATTAAGCGAAATAGATTTTGATGGTAGAATAGATTTTTCAAGATATCATGAACCATTATCTGATAGAAGAACTATTGTAGATAAAATTAGATTGACAAATTATTTTTTACCAAATGCTGAAATCAGTATTAATACAAATTCAGATTATCTTAAAAGAGATTATCTTGATGAACTATTAGATGTAGGGGTGACCCATTTAGCTATACAAGCATATTTAAAAAATGGTGTAGTAGAGTATAGCGAAAAAGATGTTTTTAAAAGAATTAATAAAATATGTGAAAAATTAAAAATTCCAGAACCTGAACCAAATGAATATAAAGATAGAGATTGGATAAGATATCAAGTACCTAAAATTAAATCTACTATACATGCAAGAAATTATTGGAAGAATGGAGTAAATAGAGCAGGTACAGTTTTAGATTTTAATTATAAAAGAACAGAACCATGTACTAGTATGGACAAAGGTGTTTATATAGAGTATGATGGCAGTATGACAGCGTGTTGCGATATGTTAGCACCTGAACTACATAGAGAATGGATAGTAGGTGATTTAAAAGAAGAACCTGATTTATTTAAAAATTATGCAAGTCCTAAATATCAAGACTTTAAGAAACGAATAAATAATGCTGACTGGATTGAAAACTCTCCATGTATAAAATGTAAGCGTGATATAAGAGGACATAAAGAATGATTAATATACCTGCCGAAGGTCAATACAATATGAACAATACTGATTTTTGCCCTCATGCAAATTTTGTAGAGTTTTTATGGCCAAATTTTTATGATAGAATGTTAAAAGATTTTCCTAATGATAATTTATTCAAAGATGAATTTCCAGAAGATAGAAAATATGGACAAAGACCACATTGCCGTAGATTCTTTTGTATTGGTGAAACACAAGGTAGTAAATATTTTGAACAGTATATGAAAGGTATAAAAGAATTGCCTAGTATATGGCAATTTTTCTGTAATAATATTTTAAAAAATAAAGACTATAAAAAATTTATTTGTAAATCATTAAAAGTAAAAGATTTTAAAATAAGATTTGACTTTCATAAAACACAAGATGGTCTTGATGTATCTCCACATATTGATAGTATAGGTAAAATAGGCTCACACTTATTTTATTTCATGCCAAAAGGTTGGACGGATGAAATGGGGGGTAAAACAATATTTTATCGTGGTAAAAA
>Ga0315318_10001380_pt1 | contig 10605 bp, 3 predicted proteins | sample M1200m3416metaG_FD_203703 | JGI IMG/M metagenome (GOLD analysis project Ga0315318, IMG submission 203703) | Ammonia-oxidizing marine archaeal communities from Monterey Bay, California, United States - M1 200m 3416 | ecosystem: Environmental > Aquatic > Marine > Coastal | place: USA: California... | reverse complement strand
TTCCTTTGATTGTTACTTCTTTTCCAAGATTCGCAGTTTTCCACGCTTGCAAAGCCTCTTTTTCTGCGATATTCTTCCTCCTTATCATAGCCTGTGACATATCGAAATCACCTTTACTATTATACAGGGATTGATCAGCATCTGCCCATTTTCTTTTCGTATTTAGATCCTTTGTAATATTATCAAGACGTTTTTCTAATGCAGCCAAATTCTTAAATCGTGCAGTCTCAGTCCCTGCTTTTGTAAGACCAATCTTCCATGCATTGGATGGTGCCATTTCATCCCAAATTTTGTAGATACGATGGATATCTATTTCTCCACCTGTGTATTTTCCTTGCTCGTATTTCTTGGTAACCTTACCTTCAACCCAAACTCTCTCTGTTACAGTACGTTCACTCTTTGTAATATGTGCAGCAGCAGCAGGCTCTGACTCGTATGCTGTTTTAACAGTGTATTTGCTTGTAAGTTTTACGTTGGCGTCTTCCAGAGAACTAATCTCTGACTGTATTTTTGCGTGTGCCTTATTGACTGTGTTATAGGCAGCAGTAGCATCATCTACTCTTTGTGAAGCCTTTTTAACACCATCAATATCCTGTCCAAACTTCTCAAATATCTCCGTTCTATCAAATTCCTGATCATCGTAAAGTTTTCTGTTTATATCCCTTAATTTTACAAGACCTTTTACACCTCCATGAGTGTCACCTTTTACACGTTTTAGTTCAGCAATATTATCTGCTAATTTATCCACCTCAATTTTGAGAGAATCGTCCAGTTGCGTAATTTTATCATCAAGAGAATAAATTGTGTCTTCACTACCCTTAATGGCATAACGAGTTTTTGCCTGCAAGTATACATCCTTCTCTCTTGCTGTTCTAAACAACTGAAATGGGTAAACCTCATCTTGTTGCAATGCTTTCATCACACCAATATAGCTGTCATAATTAACATCGGAATCAAGCACACTTGAAGTACTCATTGGATCAGCGGGTTTTTCCGGTATAGGAGTATCCACCTGTTTAACTTCAAACTCCATCTCACCCTTCTTTTCTTGAATCCACCTTCTCCTATCAATTGATTGACCCTCCTTGGTCTTTGAGAAAACATATTTTGATAATGCTTGCTTTGACGTCATTTCTTTGAACCATTTTCTTGGTGTTGTACCAGACACAAACCCACCTTGTCCTATTTTCTGTGGAAAATACTGTAATGCAGTTTCAACCACATCAGATGATTGGACTGCCCCCTTTGCAAGGTCAATCTGCTCTGCAAAGTCTTTGAATGTTGCTAATTGCACATCCTTAAACTTCTTCCCTCCTGATTCTTCTACATAATCGCCAAAAATACTCTGTAGGTATTTTATCTGTTCTGGTTTTGGTTTCTGCCCTTCATCAATACCACCGATTTGCTCCTGAATTTGTTTACGTTGGGTTGGTGACAGTGATTCATATTTTTGATATGGGAATTGTCTTTGTGTTTCAGTTTGCAATGCTCGCTGACGTATCTGCCAATTTGCCCAAGCCCCAAGAGCCTTCTGTTGTGTCTGTAACCGCTCTAGTACTACTGGAACAAATTCTGTATCATTAGAAATATAATCATTGAATGGTTTACCATCACCAGTTTTTCTAATGCGTACACCCATGCCCTCCATGCGCGTTTGCGGGTTAGTCATCCTTTCTACTACGTTATCTGCATTAACCCACCAAGGCGAATCAGGGTTAAGATATTTATCCTTTACCTGTGTTGGCGATAAACTAGGAAATTCATCAATATTTTTTTGCAGTGTTGTAACCATCCCAACAAGACTTGTCCTTTCAGGACCAATTTTTTGACCCTTCTGTGTCAAGAATCCATACGCATCAAAGTCCGAGAGGTCTTGTACTTTAAACTTGTCCTTTCCCCAAGCTGATAATATAGCAGACATCCACTCTGGTTGTTTCTGTAGTGACTTCTCTCCAGCCATTGCAGCCGCAAATTTAGCCTCAAACAATGGTAGATTTTTCTTACTAATTACCAGACTACCAGACAGTACTTCCGAGTCGGTCTTCCCAACCCCAATTCCCATCAGGTTTTTACCTTCACCTCTACTTACTAGAATTTCTGGTTTAACCGAAATCCCTTTGACCCATGCCATATTTCTGACTTCGTCCCATTCAACATGTTTCGATAACAAGGTTTCTCCTTTATGCTGAAAGGTATCACTTTTTATAATCTCATTAAATTGTTTTCTTGTCATATCTGATATGTAAAATCCCTTTGTCATGCCACCCTCCATTGGTCTGTAAATATTGAAAAATACCTCTATTTGCTTCTTTTGCCATATTTTACCCCTGCCTGCTGGTACTTTAGTTACAAAAATCTCAGCCTTGTGTTGATCCCACTCTACTGTACGAATTCGTACACCATGTTTGGTTTGACCAGCCACACCACCTTTTGATGGTAATGCCATTTCCACACTTTCTATAATGCCTGTTTGCCCAACTCCTGATTTTGGTGGGTCCATTCGACCAACATATGAATGCCATTCTTTTTGCCAATCTTTTATAGCGACCTCCCTTCCCTTAATCTCTTCGCGTGTTTGTTCACTTTTCCATGCCTTGCCTCGAAGTTTTTTTAATTGTCCTATCTCACCATAGTAACCACGAATTATTTGACCATAACGTTCAAGTGCATCTGGTACACGTCCACCATACGCAGCACCCTGTCCTGTCAAATTAGTGTCAGGTGTTCGTATGATACTTGGTCTATAACCAGTACGCTCACCAATTGCATCTGCAATTGCAGCATCACTCTCTCTTTTTCCAACGGTATCTACATTTTCCAACTTCCATAATCTTTTCTCAAGCGGTGTTATACTGAATGTTGCCTCACCTGTAACTGGTTTTCTAGCAGTTCCTTTTACGAATAAATCCGCACCATAATATTTTCTATATCGTCCTCCCTTCCTTGCTTTTGGTAGTTTGCCTGTTTGTTTGATTGTGCCAGTACCAAGTGCACCGGCACCCGTCATTGCAGTATCTGTTAATTTTCCTATCTCATTTAGATTAAGGAATCGTGTCTGACCCCCCTCTCGAAAGAAGATTGCCTCACCATACGCTTGACCCCTAGCCGATAACCCAGTAGCAGCAGGGGTGGTTACATCGGGTCGTTCTACATTTCTAAGTATAAATGGAGCAACATCTCCCTGACCCGCAGGGCGTGCTATTGTATATGCATATTTTCCCGCTTCTACATCCACAGATGGCACCCAATCGTATGGCAGCATATCCTTACGGATATTTGTTGCAGCCTTCATGATTGCCATAGGACTTTGATCAAAATGTGCGGGTAATGGCATCTCAGGATATACTCCCTGAGAATCATATACGGTATCAACAAACTCTTTATTTTTAACACTAAGATTTTCATATTTTTCGTTAAACTCTCTCTTGGCGATTTGCGGCTTTGTCATCTTATCTTTTACCATAATTCCTTGAGTGCCCGCTACTTCTTTGGCATGCATCATTAAATCGGTTGTACCCAGACTTGCAAATCTTTGTCTAAGTGGTCGCATTGATTGTTGAATAGGTTCTGGTAATGCATCAAAGGATTTTGTCACTCTTTCCAAGATTGTACTTTTTAACGCTACACCGGCACGCATTGGCGCATCAGAATAAAGTATTGGTCTGAGTTTTCTTTCGACAATGTTTGGTGGTAGTTTGGCTGCATAATCTATAACTTTTGCAGCAGTCTCATGTTTTCCCATTCGGGTCATATATGCCGTATCAACCACTCTCTGCTGTGCCCGTGACAATCCCTGATAAGTTATTTTTACTTCGTGTGGGATTTTACCTGTTGCACCCATGTACACCTTATCCCAGCCTTGTTTCACACCGATTTGTTGGGCAATTCTTCCTTTGATAGCGCCTTCAGTTGTTGCCCCTGCGTAGTGTATAATTTTGGGTAAAAGTTTTGTGGCTGCCAATAATCCCTTCCTTGCTGGAAGTGGTACAGCAAACATGGCAGCCTCCATAGGCATTTCAGCAAGCGTACCCCATGGAACATAACCATACCCCCTATCAGCCCATTCCTGTGATTCAACACCCAATCCTGATATTATACTCTCAGTTCCTAGGGATGTTTTACCAAGTCCTTTCGCACCCCACCAAGTATCTTGAAGTGTCATACCAAGTCGTCCCTTCGCTTCCTCACTACCAAACTTCATTCCATATGTTTCATTTCTCGTCCCATCAGGATTAAACTCCTCTATGTCAGTCCAGCCCAAGTAAGTTCCACCACCATGTTGAAGCGCTTGTATACCTGACTCGAATGTTTTTTCTAACAATGATAATTCATATATCTGATATTTCCCTTCTGGGTCTGCTACACCAGCAACGGATTTAGTTATTGTTGTAAATGGTCTCCATGCCCTACTCCAAAGATATGCTGTTTCATCGACGTAGGATGTTCTTACAACAATCCCCCTATCAACTAATTCACTGTATGTCATATCAGTCGGAAATTCATCATAATGAATTCCGTCCACTGTTGCCGGACCTAAGAGTAATTGCTCACCCTCGTCACTGTAAGTCATATCCAAATTTTTGTAAACTCCCATTACTGGAGCGTCCATAAATGTATCAACCAGTGATATTTGGGTTGAGGCTAGTGATGGTTGAGTAATTCCTGATATTTGATATGGTACAATTCTTACATCATCAGATGCCCAGTTTACTTCCCCTTCCTTGATTCTTACCCCGCCTTCAGGTGTACCTTCAATGGCAAGTAGCCCGCCAGCAGCTTGATGCTTTTGACCTTCTGGGTCTGTGGTACGCCATTGCGAGAGGGCGTACTGTTGGGCGTCAGTGATAATAGCTCCTTCATCAATTAATTCGTCGTACCCTAATTCAGAAATATCATGGGCATATTCTCCCTCTGGGGTCTCTATAAGATAACCAGCACGGACACCAACAATTGTTTCACCATCTGCTGTTGGCTCCAGCCACGCTGTCATTGTTCTATCATAAGCCATCTGTCCAGCGCGTGTATCAGAAAACTGATATGTCAAATCAGGGGCTGACATAATGACATTACCACTTTGTGACATTGCCATCGCAGTCTCCAAAACTTCCGCTCTTGGAACTCTATAACCGAAGGTACTGCCAATCACTTCCCCCCCTTCACCAGTTAATGGAATATCTATACGATCTGCGGCTTGTGACTGTACTGTCCCTTCAGGATATGGTGTTGATGTTTCTTGTGCGAAAAGAATGAATGTGTCCTCATATGGTGCAGCAGCCAATTGTTTTTCAACCTGACGTCTTGTATAATCTTCAGTGATTGTCTGTTCAAATGATTTTAACTCCACACCAGTTGTACCCTCCTGTTTAAGATAATCAGATGGTGGCACTATAGCCCCAGTTTCATCGTATTCACGTCCACTGGAAGGAATATCTTGTGTCCAAGTAATATCCTTTAATGGTGTTGACATTGGTATACCCCTCTCCTTTGCAAACTTTTCTGTAAGTGCTGAGTCGCCGGTACCTCTCAGTTTTGCCATTGCGGCAAAACTACTCAAACTTATCTTTCCATCCTTAACAGCATCGTAACGTTGTTTTTGGACTTCATTCATATATTTTCTGTAATTTTTTTGTGCAATAGCCAATTGTAACACTTGACCCTCTGGGCTATCACGATCAATTGTATCTGGTTCTGCCCTAGCATCTTGAGGAATATCCTCTCCAATTGGTCCAGCCCCACCAATACCAGTACTAATTATTTCAGTTGGTGTTGCTCTAATCTCTTGCCATATGGGTTTATCATCATCATCGTATCCCATTAGGAACATTCCTTCTGGTCCAGCTTTCGAATCTTCAATCATTTGTTGTTGAATATCAGATTGTATTTTTGTTGGTTGAAGTAATTGTGAGTCAGGTATAACCCAAGTCTCGGCTGCTGCGAGTCTCTGCTGTTCTGTTAAATTCTCATCTTGCCATGGAAAAATATCACTCCAGACCTTGTCTGATTCCTTTTCCGTCATACCTCCTAATTGAATATTTGTATAACCCACATCTTGTATTTTTTGGATTGTATCAACACCAACTTCATCTACGCCAGAAGGTTGCTGTGCAACAACAGACTCTTCTGGGTCTGCCCCATATACGGCTGGAAGAGGATTAAGTATGTCAAGTTTAAGTTCGGATACTTGTGGTACTTTGAGATTTTGAAAAACATTTTCTCCTTTCTTTGAGAGTGTTGTCTGAACTGGTAATACTGGTGCCGTATTAAGATCATATTCGAGACGTTCTACTGATGGTGCCACACCAACAATCTGTTCCTTTTTCATTGGATCTTCAAATTTGATACCTTTACCAAAAGCCTCATCGGCTATTTCAGTTAGGGTTTTACCTTCCCAATCTGCCTTCTTTTCTTTCTCTGCTACCATGTATCTTTCTTTTTCTGCAATCTCTTTTTCTATTCGTTCCTTCTTGAATTTGGCTTCCTTGTATAATGTTGACTTTGCCAATAATTTAGCTTCATTAAAGGAATCAAAACGAGCATCCTCGGAAATTAATCTTGCCCTCTCTGTGTCCATTATTTGTGATAATTCACTAACCTGTCCTCTGAGATTTTGAATGTCCGAACCGGTATTTTCGATATGAATTTTTGCCAAAAGTATCTGAATATCTTGTTCCTTAACGGAAACAGTTCCGCCTGCTGGTTTGTCATCACCGCCAAGAATAGCGGGACTAGTTGTTACTATTGGGGTTTGCATTGTTGATGGACCACCAACACCTACTGGACTTGGCGTGTCGCCCATATATCCGGTATCCGGATTGTAGACTTGTGGTTGTGATGATTGTGTTACCACGTCTTGACCAGCAGTAGATAATGCACTATATGATGATGATGGAATACCGGCTGTTTGTACTGCTGTCGGTGCGCCATATGTTTCGGCTTGTGTCTGCTCCCAAGATGAAACACCAATATTAATACTAGTTCCGCCTGCTGATGATGTTGTAGATGTTGTACCACCACCTGTCATTCCCCATGTTCCTTGATTAGCTACTGAGTCTGGACCACCTACCCCAGTTGGTGATGGTGTGTTGCCAGTGTATCCTGTACTACTATTATATCTATCATTTTTGTTTTTTTTAGGTGAAGCCATTACCGCCTCCGCGACATATATCGTTTAGTAGTACCAGCGCGTGTTCTAGGTTTTGGTGAACGTGTCGTGTACCCTGCTGGATGTCCACCTTTGAATAATTTCTTTCGAGCTTCAATCTTTGCCGCTGCAATTTCAGCGGCACGTCTTCGTGCAGCAATGGCAGCCTGCTCTGCTTGATGTTGTTTTATTAGTACTTGCTCTCTTGCCTGTAACTCAACTTTTTTTGCTTGTAATTTAGTTATATGTTGAGTGACTGGATCAATCTGTTGTTCTGCTGAGCGGTATTCACCAAGAGTTGCATGACGACTTTTTCTACTACCAAAAGAAAAGAATTTTCCTTTAGCCCCCGCTGGAGCAACAATGTAACTACCATAACTTCTCATCAGACCAAGTAAAGAATTTTTCTGATGCTGTCTTTCCCTGATATCTGTATTCACCATATGTATTTCTGCACCAATGCCTGCAAGTTGAGTTGGTACATCTCCTTTACCACTATAAAATCCATAATTTGTTTTACTATAATTCTGATGGTATGGTGCTATTGTATGTGGAGGATGCCATTTTTTACTCGCACCGGATGGTCTTCCTTCATGTCCGTATCCCATACATCACAATGATCAGACTCCTATTTGAAATTGAAGAGGTGCTTCAACCTCAGTGTATACTTTAGTAGTTTTGTCCAAAACTACTGATCTGGTAGGGTATTTCTTGATCGCAAATACGGTATGTTACCGTAAAGTACTCAAAGCTATACAGATCTGTATTACCATTTCCACTCCAGTCAGGGGTCCGGAAGGGTAAATCTTTTATATGATACAGTTTTTTTGAAATCCATTTGTAGGTTTTTTATTCTATAGTATATCAAAAACTACACAAGGAGTTGAAAAAAACTGTATCACATTTAAATGATTTGGATCTAAATTTAGGTTCAAATCCGAGATATTTACTAAATACATGCATTTTTACACATTTTTGTTAGGCATACCTAATTAAAATCAGTAAACTTAGCAAATCAGACATTTAGATCGCTAATCAAGTGATTGTTGGCTTACTTCTTTCAATTTACTTCGGAGTGTGATTCCAGAAAATGAATTCTCTTGGTACCCAGAAGTTCTTGTTGTGGAGCGTGTTGCACCGGTGAGTTGTAGAATCTTTCTAGTGAATAACTTCTGGTCGACTTCCTTTCTACCATAGTTTTCTTGATAATCATGGAAGTGTTTGTACAGTTCATTATATGAAATACTATGTTTATCAGATCTAACAATGAATTTATCTACATACTCAATCACAGGGTCTGCCGTGACTTTCCAAGTATCTTTACGTTCCTGACCTGACATTTCATAAGTCCACCTACCACGTTTAAGCAATCTCTGCAAAGTCCGATAGAAGATATTGAACATACCAGATCTTTCGTCTGCTGTATCCATCAGTTTAATTTTTCTAACATCTCTAGTGAATCCTGTGAATACCACATCCCATCTGGTAAGTGATAGACGTCGATACATTCCTTCAGATTCATCCATAATTTCAGGTATTCTATTTGCTGAGAAAAACAGTTTGGCGTATGACTCTAATGTAAAAGGATGTTGATTCTTCTTTTCAACAGTCATCGCATCACCAGCAATCAAAGGTTTGATAATCTCATTTTCCTTCAACGCATCAGACTTTATATCAGCATAAATATTCATCATTTTTCCATCCAATTCGGCTGCCTTGAATCTACTATATGCAAGGTCATGTAATGATATTTCCGAACAATTTTCCTTACCATAAAATTTCTTCAACCAATCAAGCCATACTGATTTTCCATTACTTCCTACCCCAGTATACATAAACGCTACATGGAATAACGGTTCACGAAGCAGTACATATGCCGCTTCTTCCAATAGTTTGGCAATAACATGTGGGTCTAAATGGCACTCCCTCAGAAATTTTGGGACTTCAACAGGTAGTATTTTTGGGTTGTATGTTATTGGTAATAGATTCCGGAAAAGTAGAGTTGGTGAATGCTCCAAAGTCTCACCGGTGTTTATATCTAAAATGAGATTCTCCATACACATTTTGTATGGGTCACTATCAAAATCTGTACGATTAACAAATGTTGTCTGTTGGATATGTCCCATAACCTCTCTAACATCCTGATTAGTACATTCAGGTATCATACTCCTACACATTTCCTTAACTTTACTCTCACCACCCAAATGATAGACACCACCTTCATAATACAATATTTCTTCTGTATCCCTCATTGTTTTGAACGTCACAGCATCAGCAATTTGAATTGCATAATAATGGGGCTTTTGCTTCTTTTTATCCAAGTCAACATCCTGTCCAGCCTCCTTTGCAGCAAGTTTATGATAAGCGAAATTCCAAGCATCATCCCGTGTACGTTTAAAATCTTCCTTGTTTATCACGAATTCATTTACACCCTCCTTATTCCAATCCTCAGTTAATTTATCATACGTATGACGATCGCGTATCTCCTGTGTTAATATCAAAAAGTTACAGTATTTGAGAAATGAATCATGTAGGCTTCCATACCTTACACCACCCTTTGCTATCTCAGCACCTGTAACAGGATTCGTGGAGTCATTGGGGGGGTTAAACTTTGCATTTAGCAATCTCTCCATGACTTCAACACCGAATATTCTCTTTATTATCAAAGTCCCACTTACTACTTTATACTCATCACCAGATGGATGAATTGATGTGGGACCAACAACATACTTACCACTACTTTGGCAATCAATCATTATAGTTCCTCTTTCTAATTTTGTGTTCTTCATCTCCCTGTCAAGTTTTACATATACATGGTAGCCCCTACTTGTCTTAACAACTAGGGTGTTTTTCATGGCATCTTCAGTAACAGCATCCAATACCTTTTCATCATCACAATTATCAAAGTCAAATACCACTAAATTTTCCGAGATGCTACCACACACTACAGCATAATTATTTTCAGGTGGTATATCACCTTCAAACTTCTGGCTTTGGAATTGCTTCCAAGTATCCATGGGTATTTTTGATCGTGGCTTTAATGGAAAAATATTAATGTTCTGTGCTCTCATCTCTGCAAGTAAATCTGCACGAGTAGGTTCAAATGTATGACTATCTGCGCTTCCCATAATATTTGCATCATCTCTATGTTTCTGTTCTAAATAAAAGCTCTGGTCAAAAATAATAGCGATCTGCCATCAATGCGTCTGGTTTAGTTTGCAAATACAATGGTTCCGAGCTGAGGATAATGACAATCGAATGTATAGTGCTCGGATTTTACAAATCATCTGGCAGTCAATTTATTGTTATCATATACATAAAAAAAGATTTTGATTGTTGGTTATAGCTGTGGTTTCTCATTACCAGCAATCCTGAATACAGTGTTGCCAGTTACGGGTGATGTACCTTTGATAGCCCATCTACCATTTTTTAGTTTGACAACTTTTGGGTTCTGTATTTTTACT
>Ga0315318_10001379_pt1 | contig 10605 bp, 10 predicted proteins | sample M1200m3416metaG_FD_203703 | JGI IMG/M metagenome (GOLD analysis project Ga0315318, IMG submission 203703) | Ammonia-oxidizing marine archaeal communities from Monterey Bay, California, United States - M1 200m 3416 | ecosystem: Environmental > Aquatic > Marine > Coastal | place: USA: California... | reverse complement strand
CCGACCACCGGTCAGGTAGACCGGGATCGCCTCGCCCTTATATTCGAACTTAACCCTGTCGCTGGCGACCTCCAGCAGCAGGAATTCCGAGATGCTGTCGCCCGGTCTCAGCGGTTTGCCATCGACAACCGCAAGTCCCCGGCCTCCACCAACCAGGATGCCTTTCACAGAGGGCTTCTTGCCCTCAAATTCCACACGGATCGCTGTACGCCGGACCAGCTCAGCCGTTCTGCGCCGCAGCTCTGAGGCAACCGGCGCGTACTCGGCCGAGAGCGCCTTCAGCTTTCCGGTGTCAGCGAACACCGCCAGGCTCAATTCCTCGGCCTCCCGGTAGTCGCCGGAATCAAAGCTTGCCTGCATCCCGGCCAATCCCGCGACAGCCTCGCGGTAGTGGTATTTCAAACGTACAGGTTTCAACCTCGAGCCCTGGGCGGCCAGCCTGGATTGGATCTCCCTGTACTCTTTGCGATGCCGCGGCAGCGAGAACGCGGTCTCTTCGATGCCGGACTTCTCAATCTTCACCCAGGCCGCCAATGCGCCGGATTCATCTCCATTGGAGAGAGCCTCGAAAACCTTCGCAGACAGTCCCCGCAGGCGGCTGACCGCCTCCGCCTGGCTGATACCACCCTCTGGCGCTTCAACTGCTGGAGCCTTCCGGAGCTCCTTCGGTTCCTCAGGAGTGCTGAGCGGAAATGGTTCGCTGAACGGATCGCGGCCGCTAAGTCTTGGAAGCTCGAACGATTCAAGCTCCAGGGCAAGCTGGACAAAACCCGTATCGGAACCGTAGGGCGCGAGCGCGGGCAGTTCCTGGACATCCTTGATGATGTTGCGCCCGCCCTGGGCGGCCCTGCGCAGAGAAGCGAAGACCTGCTCGCGCTCATTGCGAAGACCATGTACCTCGGCCTCCAACAGCGCGATAAGCCCGGCAGGTCCACCGAGGACTTTCGCATCCTGATAGCTCTCGAGGGCCTCGCTGTAGCGCTTCTGCTGGCGGAGACACAATCCAATGGCCAATCGATGCTGCGCCTCCTCCGGCTGCTCCTCCGCCATCACCTCCAGCTTGCCGAGAGCATCCGCAGCGCGCCCCTTTTTCCAATTACGGACAGCCTCGGAGCGAAGGGCCGTCATGCCTGAGTCGCTGACCACCTGCGCGGCTCCATTCTCACCCGCGTCAGAGTAGAACGGGAGAGAGCACAGCCCCAGCAGGAGCATACACCTCAGGAAAGCAGGGCTGGATCCGGAAAGCTTCTTCATGGCTTGCTCTCGGCCTCCTTGAGATAGGTATAGGTGCTGACCGTCAGATCGATCTCCTTGACCGAATTCCTCGCCAGGCCCAACAGCTCAGAGTCATTTCTTTCACGCAGGTCGCCCTCGGGAAATTCACCCTTGGCTCCCAGCGGCTTCAGGCTGACGGCGTCAATCTTCAGGAAGCGCTTGTGATTCTCGATACGGCTCATGAACTGCAGCAGGTCAGGCACCGTACCCAGGAGCTGAAAACGATACCGATGACGAACGAAGTTCCTGACATTTGCCTCGCCGTCAGCGGCAGCGACCGAATCCGCCGGAGGCAGATACTCAGCGCTCTTGATCAACAGCTGCGTATTGCGGCGATACTCATCCATGACCTTTACGAAGGCATCGTGCTGCACGTGTTCCTCAGCGGGCAGGATCTCCGCATAGCTGTCCGTCGTCTGGATCAGCCGGGTCCTCTGCTCCTGGAGACCGGATATCCGGCCGATCTTGTCGCGAAGCGAGAACTCCTCGGCCTCGCACGCGGTCAGGGCAAGAAGAACGCCGGAGCGTTCGCCCAGCTTGGAGTAGATCAGGAAGCCAAGCCCCGCGCAAAAAACGAGACAGGCGCCGCCCAGCGCCGCGAGCCTCTGCTTCTGATTTAAATTCTTCAGGAATTCGCTCATCGATCAGGTCTCCGTATCCGAGGCCGTATTTTCCTGGAGTCCCCGCAGGTCGAGGCGAATCGTGAACCGGAGGTTGTGCGGCTCGCGATAGCCTTCAAGAACCACAGATCTCCACTCAGGACGGCTGATGCTCTGGAAATCGGAATAGAAATTCCCCGGCTTCAGGGACTCATCCAGGAAATCGAGATAGAACTCATCCGCCCCCTTCAGACGCTCACGAAAGGCCGTCATCCTGCCGACCTGGCTTCCGGCTGAATAGCAGAGCAGCCTCAGGGAGCCGCCGCTGCCGGCCATCTCTCCAGCCCTGGGCCGATCCTCGGGATCACGCTCCTTCATATCCAGCCGGACAAGCCAGATATGATCAGGAGTCAGCCGAACCAGCTCGGTCAGCTTCTTCGACCAGAGAATACGATTGGTCTTGATGCTGATGATAGCCCGCTCTCTCTCCTTGTAGTCGTTGATCTCGTCGAGAAGGGTGTCTACCTGCACGGCCTCCTTCTTGTAGGCGAAAATATCCTGCTGCCTGCTCTCCAGCTCATCCCCCAGGCTCGAGGTGGAGAACACCAGGTAGAGCCAGGTGAAGAGCAGCAGACCGACTGCGGCCAACCCCGAGGCACCAAGGATCAGCTTGAGCTTTGGATCCACGCCAGCGGAGCGAAACTCAGGAGGTAAAAGGTTGATTCGAATATTCACTTTCATCGCCATTCTCTTCAATCGTCCAGGACACGCGACGCGAGGCCCACAGCTACCGCCAACTGCGAGGCGTTACCTGCCGAGGCCAGCGCTCCTGCCGAGCCCTCGGCCTCCTCAACTCCCTCGAGAGGATTCCACTCGCTGACTTCGCGGCCAAAGGTCTGCTCGAAAGCGTCACCGATGCCTGGAAGCAACGCGCTGCCGCCGGACAGCCGAACCGACCCGACCACCCGTTCATGATGGTTTTCGAAATAATCTATTGAGGCGTAAATCTCCCCGGCCAGGTCTCCGAGGATCGGCGAAACACACTCCATCACCTCGAAGTTATCCGAGCCGGACTCGCGCTTGATCCTGTCACCCTCCTCTGGGCTCACTCCCATGCGCCGCGAGATGGACTCCGTAAAGTCTTTTCCAGCCAGGTAGATCTCTCTCGAGAAGGAGGAGACTCCATCCTCGAGAATATTGATGCTGGTCTTGGAGCCACCGACATCGATCAGGGCCGTAACCCCATCGAGAGCTTTCCCATCGCCGGAGGGCGAGACGGTCAGCTCGAAAGCGCTTCCCAACGCGAAGCCGTCAACATCGACCGCAACTGGAAGCAGCCCGGCGGCCCGAACGACACCAAGAAGGTCGTCCAGCGTTTCTTTTCTCGCTGCCACCAGGAGGACCTGCATCTCGTCGCCAGGCTGATCTGTCTCGGTGTTCCCCGGGTCAAGCATGGCGCAATCAAGGGCAACCTCTTCCAGCTCAAACGGAATGTGCTTCTCAGCCTCGTACTTCAGCGAGCTGCGAAGCTCTTCCTCCGACATCCGCGGCATGGAAATATAACGAACCACCACGGATTTTCCGGACACTGAAACAGCAACGTTCTTTGTCCTGATTCCCGCCCTGGAAAAAAGCTCCTTGAGAGCTTGCGGTAAATCCTCCCGATCTACCGCTGGCGCAGTGCCGAGGGCGCTCAGATGCATTTGCCCGGCAGACCCCACCATCTCAACAGCCTTTATTTCCTGGCTGCCTATGTCAAGCCCGACAAGGCTCCGCTTTGTAAACATCTCCACTCCCGCACTAACTGCATTTTTCCTCGTAATCCTGCGCGAATCTTCCCCTGCGCAGAGACATTCGATATTCTGCTCCATCGACCAGATGCAGCAAGTTCTGTGCTAACTAACTGGGTTATCGGTACGGAAGAGGTGGCTTGTCACCGCAAACCTTTATTAATAAAGGTGTTACCAATACTTCCTATTTTCCCCGAAATGCAGATGAGCGAGGAAATCAGCGAGGCGAGCTGACCATGAAGGGCTGTGACCGGTAATAACGCCCGATCCTCGGCCACCCGACTTCGCTCACCTCAACCCTGGCTGATCAGAAGAAATCCGGCAGCAGCTTGCTGGTGCGCCGGGCCAGGAATTCTTCGCTCTCACTGGCTTGTTCGGCCCCAAGGCACTGCTCAGCAACCTCGACCGCCTCCTTCATGGTCACCTGCCGAATGATGCGCTTGACGGTAGGAATGGCGATGGGGCTGAGACTGAAATGCCGCAGCCCGAGTCCCATCAGAAGGAGAACGTAGGCCGGCTCACTGCACATCTCGCCGCAGATCGAGACCTGGATCCCGGCCCGGTTGCTGGCGACGATCACCTCCCCGATCAGTCGGAGAATTCCAGGATGGGACGGTTGGTAGAGATGAGCCACATGTTCGTTGACCCTGTCGACGGCGAGAGAATACTGCACAAGATCATTTGTACCGATGCTGAAAAAATCAACCTCGTCGGCGACCCTGTCGATGATCAGGGCGATGGATGGAACCTCGACCATGATGCCTACAGGTACCCGGGGCGCCATCTCGACCCCCTCGGCCTCCAGCTCCTCGCGAACCTCCGCGATAATACTCTTGGCTGAGCGCAGCTCCTCGATGGTTGAGATCATCGGCAGCATGATCTTGACCGGCCCGTATACCGAGACACGAAGCGCAGCCCGGAGCTGGCTGCGAAACATGGCCTGCTCCTGGAGACAGAGACGAATCGAGCGGCAGCCGAGGAAGGGGTTCGGCTCCTCAAAGCCGACGAACTCCTCGTGAAACTTATCCGCCCCTGCATCCAGCGTCCTGATGACAAGCTCGCGACCGCGCAGGGCTTTAACAGCCTTGCGGTAAGCTTTGAGATGAAGCTCTTCATCCGGAAAGCCCTGGTCATAGAGAAACTCGGTCCTGTAGAGACCAATACCCTTGGCCCCCCATTCGAGGGCGGTGGCGACCTCTTCGTGCAGCTCGATGTTTGCCGAGAGAGTGATTTCATGACCATCGATGGTTTCCGCCGGCCAGCTGATCTCCTCCTGCAACTCGCTGTAGAACTTTTCGGAATATCGCGCCTTGCGCCTGTATCTGGCCAGGGTCTTCTTGTCGGGATTGACGATGACCTCTCCGGTATAGCCATCGATGACCAGGGTGTCGCCATTGACGACCTTTCGGGAGACATCCTTGAGACCTACCACCGCCGGCACCTGGAGCGCCCGCGCCAGGATGGCCGTATGAGATGTACGGCCTCCAACGTCGACCGCGAAGCCTATCACCATCTCCTTGGCCATAGACGCTGTCTGGCTAGGTGTCAGGTTGTGGGCGACAACGGTAACGTTCTCCCGAAAGACCCGGGGCCTGCGTCTCTTGCCAAGAATTCGAGTCAGGAGCTGCCGCTCGATGTCCCTGATGTCATGTGAACGCTCGGAGAGGTACTCCGACTCCATCTGCTCGAATCGATCGTGGTATTCGCCCAGGACGATTGACGAGGCGTAGGCCGCCGTGAACTGCTTATCCCTGATTCGGCTGATGACATCGCTGTGGAGTCCGGGGTCATTCAGCATATCCCGGTGTGTCTGAAGCACCTGGGCGGCAATCATCAATTCCTCGCCGAGATCCGCAATCTGAACCTCAAGATCGCGGCGGGCCTTGCGAGCAGCCTGCTCGAAACGCCGAACCTCGGATTCAACGTCCTCCGGCGCGACAAACCGACGATGGATCCTGAGGTTGTCGGAGCGCAGGAGCGCCACCTCGGCGATCGAGATGCCAGGCGATACGGGAATGCCCTTGATCGTTTCCATTACTCTTCGTCAAACTTGCGTTCAAAGAGATCGCTGATGGCGTCCAATGCGTCGGTCGCGTCGGCGCCTTCCGCCTTCAGGCAAAGATTGGCTCCACACTCCGCTCCCATGCTCATGATCCCAAGAATGCTCTTGGCATCGACAAAGTCATCACCTCCCTCACGGCCCAGCCTGACATCAGACTCGTATTGTGTGGCGGTCTTGACAAGCACGGTGGACGCCCTGGCATGCAGTCCATACTTATTAGAAACCGTGACTGTGCGCTCTACTTCCATCTTCTAACTTCTCTGCCTCTACTTTCAGCTTTGTCTTATGTTCAACTTCGCGACTCTTACCAAGGATCGCTCCCTGCCGCGATTCCGGCGCGCCCGGTCTCAGGTGCCTCCAGCGGCTGCCGCGCCGTTCCCACCCGGGCCGAGGGAGGACCCCTCCTTCAAGAACTCATCGTAGATCACCCGGGCAAGGGCATCCGAATCGTGCCTGGCGAGGCACTCATCGTGAGTCCCCCAGCCCCTCTGCCCTGCGGCCTCTTCCTGGTCAAAGAACGCTCCTGTAACCAGCCTGACAGTTTTGTACTCGGCCTGCCCGTTGAGATCACAGGCGACCGCCTCCGAGCCCGCATCCTTATAGGCCTCGATAATCTCAAGTGGGACCATCCCATCATGGGCGACCACCGCGTCAGGAAAGCCATTGCCGACATGGACGCGCAGCGCGGCGAGATGATCACAGAGGGTGTACCCGTCGGTCTCCCCTGGCTGGGTCATGATGTTACAGATATAAATTCGCTGGCGGCCGGTGGCATTGATCAGCTCCATCAGCCCATCGATGAGCAGGTTCGGAATGACGCTGGTATAGAGACTGCCGGGGCCGAAGATGAAGAGATCGGCCTCATCGATCGCTGAGCGAATCTCCTGTGACATAGCGACCGGGCAGGGACGAATTTCCACCTTCTGAATTCTCTTGGTGCTCCGGGCAATCTGCACCTCCCCGGTACTCTTGGAACCATCGGGATGCTGAGCCACCAGGGAGACCTTCGCGCTGCTGGCCGGTATCACTCGCCCGCGAACATTGAGGATCCTGTTCAGCTCTCTGATGGACACCCCGAAATCGCCGACCAGCCTCGTCAACACGGTAATGAAGAGGTTTCCGAAGCAATGCCCCTTGAACTCCGCCTCATCAAATCGGTACTGGAAGGCCTTGGCTATGAGCGGATCGACATCCGCGAGCGCCATCAGGCAATTGCGAATATCTCCCGGAGAGACCATGTCGAAATCATTACGCAACCTGCCCGAACTCCCCCCGTTGTCGGTAACGGTAACCACCGCGGTGATCCGGTCGGTATAGGCCTTGAGTCCGCGAAGCAGCGCCGCCATGCCGGTGCCGCCGCCGAAGGCGACAATCCTGGGAGCGGTTTTTCGCTGAGCGCCCGTCGGGTAGGTGCTTACGCCCATCTCATTGTCAGCTGAACTGCTCATCAGCTTCTCTGAAAATATCAGTTATCCGTTTCGGATCATCACTCTTGGCAAGATACCTGAGTGATTTTTCATCGCGATGCAGCGTTGCGACCCTCTTCATAATCTCCAGGTGAAGTTCAGCCGTCTCCTGGGACGAGAGCACAAGGAATAGCAGGTGGGCCGGTTCTCCATCCACAGACTCGTAGGGAAGACCTTCTGCGGAACGCGCGTAAACCCCAAGCAGGCCATCGATGAAATCGCAGCCCTTGGCATGGGGCACTCCAAGCCCCTTGCCAATCCCCGTAGATGCCTGGGTCTCACGCTTCTTAATAGCCTTCAGGGCATCCTTCACCGCCCCCTGGTCGAGCCTTCCCTGACTAACGAGATGCCCGAGCATCTCCTCATTGGCCGACTGCTTGTCCCTGGCCTGCAGATCCAGGAGCATCGAGGAGGGTGAATACAACTCAACAAGATTCATGAAGTCACATACCTTTCAGGAGATAAATTCGAGCCCGTCTACTTTCCGACATGTAAGCCCCCGGAGCAAGCTATCTATAAGAAAGCTGCGACTTTAACCCACCTGGAACCTATTCTGATAAGTCCACTTAGCGGGATCAAACACTCCCGTTCACAAACAAGCTCACTTCTTTTCTTTTCGACAACAGGCACCACCCGGAACCGGGGTTCGAACCAGTCACGAAAATAATCGTAAAGGCGTACGGAATAAACATTTACTCATCAGAAGCAAAGAGTATCGACTCCCTGCCGCAAAGTCAATCCAACCCGGGGCAATCGGTAAAAGGTTTAATCTCGCAAGACGGCCGCTTTCTTTTCCAGGTCGGCATCGGAGAAAAAGACCTCCTCGAGGCAGAGTCCGGAGGCTGGCGCCGTACAACCCGTATCGACTCTCTCGCCGGATCGCAGAGCATCCAGAATCGTATCTGGAGTCCTCCTGCCCTGCCCGATCTCCAGCAAGGTACCTGAAAGTATCCGCACCATATTGTAGAGAAAGGCGTTCCCGAGCACATCGATACGAATCAGCGAATCGCCGGGGACCCCCACCCTGACAAGATGGAGATACCGGACGGTGCTCACCGAAGTGTCGGCGGTGCTGTTCTGAAGACAGGCGAAATCATGCTGCCCCTCAAAAAAAACCGCCGCCGCCCGCATCGCATCGATATCCACCGGGCCCCGAACTCGTGACACGTAGCGGCAGGAGAAAACATCATCGATCTCCCCGTTGAACCAGGTGTAGTGATAGTGCTTGCCGACCGACTCGAAGCGCGGCTGAAAGTCTTCCCCCACATCGCGCGCCGCAACCACGCGGACATCAGCAGGAAGCTCATTGTTCAGAACAATCGGAAGCTTGTCGGTCGGCACGGAGCTGGCCGTGGTGAAGGCGCAGGCCTGGCCCCGGGCGTGGACCCCGGAATCTGTCCGGCTAGCCCCATCGACCCTTACCTCTTCTCCAAGCGCCCCGAAAATGGCCTCCTGCAGCACCCCCTGGACGGTCCGCAAGCCCGGCTGGAATTGCCAGCCGTGACAGGCCGTTCCATCGTAGGCCACTATCAAACGAACCCGCCTCATCGATTCAGTCTCCTGTTTGCTCGCGACCCGGGCCGGGAGAGGTCCGCTACAGCTCTTCGGCTATCTGAACCGCGTTCAGCGCCGCGCCCTTGCGAATCTGGTCGCCGACCACCCATAAATCATAGGTCGCAGCTTCATCCGGATGCTGCCGCAGCCTTCCGACAAAGACATCATCCTGGTCGGCCGCCTGCAGCGGCGTGGGGTAGCGGTCGTCATGCGGATCATCAATAACCTGAAGCCCGGGAGCCTTCTCAAAGGCCTCGCGGATCGCGGAGATGTCGAGCGGGCTCTCCGTGCTGACCTGGATGGACTCGGAGTGAGCCCGCTCCACGGGAACACGAACACAGGTAGCGCTGATCGGCACCTGGCCGAGCCCCATGATCTTCCTGGTCTCGAGCGTCATCTTCAGCTCCTCCTTGGTATAGCCGTCGTCCTGCACGACATCGATCCTCGGAACGAGATTGCCAGCCAGCCGGTGAGGGAAGGGGCTGTCGTCAAGCTGCTCGCCGGCAAGCTCACGCCGCAGAGCATCCATTCCCTTCGCGCCGGCTCCGGAGGCCGCCTGGTAGGTAGAAACGACGACCCTGGTCAACGGGGACAACTCCTGGATCGGCTGCAGCGCGACAACCATGATGATCGTTGAGCAGTTGGGGTTGGCAATGATTCCCTGGTGACCGGCGATCGCGCCGCTGTTCACCTCGGGCACCACCAGGGGAATCTCGGGATCCATCCGGAAGGCGGATGAGTTGTCGACGACAACGGCTCCCGAGGCGACCGCAAGGGGAGCGTATTCACGTGAAATCGAGGCCCCGGCGGAAAAGAGAGCCAGGTCTATCCCGGAAAAGGAATCCTGTCCAAGAACCTCGACCGGAAGCTCCTCCCCCTTGAACTGGACCGTCTTCCCCGCAGAGCGCTCCGATGCCAGCGGGCGAATACCGCTGAGCGGGAAATCTCGCGCCTCCAGGACATCCAGCATCTCCTGCCCGACAGCCCCGGTAACCCCTACAACCGCAACATTTTTTGAACTCATAATCGATCCTTGTTCCGCAGCTTTTCCTTTTTCTCCTTGTCGCGGCGATCTTTAAGTACCGTGAGGATGGTCATCAGGGGAATCCCCAGGCAAAAGAACGCGACAGCAATCAGGATGAGTAGTTTTGGGAAGCTGACGAAAAACATAGGCTCCTCTCCTGCGCCTGCCCACCTTCAAAAGCCAAACGGCTTAGACTACCGGCAGCCATCGGAGTACGCAATAGAATCCGCCCCCCGGGCCATCCGGAAAAGTTCATCCCGACGGCGTAAACACATTAAAAAACAAGCGACTACGACTCTCCCATGCCATCCACAGAGGCGCGGTAGCTCAGTGCCTCGAGAATGTCCTCTTCACCTACATCCTGAGCTCCTGAGAGATCAGCTACCGTTCTCGCCACACGAAGAGCGCGAACGAATCCCCGGCCCGAGAGCGCCATGGGCATCGAAACGCGCCGCAAAACCGCAAGGCTGCCGGGAGTAAATCGACCGGCCTCCAGCAGCCTGGATGCGCTGATGGCTGAATTGAGAAGCGCCCCACCCCAGCGCCGTGACTGACGCTCTCTCGCCCTGGCTACCTGCAGAGAGAGGGTTCTCGAGTCAAGACCGGAAGAAATGGCCCCGGGTTCCAGCCAGCTGCCGGACTCGATCGCGGCGAGTCGACAATGAAGATCCAGCCTGTCCGCCAGGGGGCCTGATATCTTCCGCGAATAGCTCTTCACCTGGCGAGGACCGCAGGTGCAGGGCCGCCGGGGATGCCCGAGGTAGCCGCAGGGGCAGGGGTTCATCGCCGCCACCAGCAGGAAATCGGAGGGGAAGGTAACCACCCCGCTGGCCCG
>Ga0315318_10001378_pt1 | contig 10606 bp, 9 predicted proteins | sample M1200m3416metaG_FD_203703 | JGI IMG/M metagenome (GOLD analysis project Ga0315318, IMG submission 203703) | Ammonia-oxidizing marine archaeal communities from Monterey Bay, California, United States - M1 200m 3416 | ecosystem: Environmental > Aquatic > Marine > Coastal | place: USA: California... | reverse complement strand
CTTCACAAGTAGGTACAACTGCAACTGCTGGATATTTAGCAACTGTTTATGCAGCTATGGGTACACCAGCATATATAACAGGAGATAGAAGAAGTCGAATTACTGTAACTAACAGTGGGTGGTCACTTACACAAGGTACAATTACTAATATACTTGATGGTACTATTAGTGAAGTTGCTGGTACTGCTATATTGGGAACTGCTCTTAATGTTGACAATACTGGTCATTATTTTCAATTTGATTTTGGCTCTGGTGGTGAGAAAGCGGTTACTGAAGCTAAATGGTATCGAAATGCTGTTACTACCGTTGGTAATTGGCGATGGTCTGGTTCTGATACTGCTGGGTCTGGATATGTAAACATAGGTAATCCTTTTCTACTTGGTGGAATTGCTTCTGGCGCACATCCGGGTACTCCCAATATACTTACAGAATTTAGTAGCAATACTACAGCTTACAGATACTACAGAATGACCGGTACTGGTAGTGGTTCAACTAACAACAATTGGGATAGTGAAATAGAATTTAAAGAAGCTACAGTTACAACAGCTAATAATGCTACTGGTAATGTAGTATCAACTGCAAACACAGCATTGTCTGCACCAACGACAGGTGACATTTGTATGTTGATAGAAAATTTTGCAGGCACAGCAACATTGAATACAGATATTAAAGCATATGTATCTCGTAATGGTGGAACTGGTTGGGATCAAGCAACACTATTAGATAAAGGAACTTGGGGAACTAACAAAAAGATTTTAGTTGCAAATAATGTAGCATTTTCAAATAGTGCTTCTGGAACTGATATGCGTTATAAAATTGAATGGGCAAATCAGGCATCGGGAACAAAGGAAACAAGAGTACACGCAACATCATTAGCATGGGCTTAATTTAACAAAGGAATATAAGTGGCAGATATAACTATAGATGGAACATCAATAGGAGCAAATAGATTTCTATTTTTAGACAGTACAGGTAAAATACCTGCTGTTGATGGAAGTCAAGTTACCCTTATTGCAGCTGGTAATATTGCTACTGGTACGATTCCAGTTGCTCGTATTGATACAGGTTCAACTGCCAACAAGATTGTGGTGCTTGATGGAAGTGGAAGATTACCAGCTGTTAGTGGAGCTCTATTAACAAATGTTTCAAGTTCAACAAAGAGTGCAAGTGATCCAACTATATCAACTAATCCTTCTGGTGGTGTTGGAACTGAATGGCATAACACAACTTCAGGAGAGGCTTTCATATGTACTGATGCTACTGCTGGTGCCAACGTATGGATTAATGTAGGAGAAGGTACAGGTGATGTATTACCATATCTGTATCAAGGAACACAATTTGGTTATTCTCATGGTGGTGAAACTTCCGCAGGTGGCAACCATAACGTAATTCAAAAATATAGTTTTACAGCTGATGCAGCTGCTACCGATGTCGGTGATTTGACAGCAGCAGGAGCTTATGATGCTGGGTGTCATTCAACTACACATGGTTATCGTATGGGTAGTGAAGGAGTAAATGTAATTGATAAGTATACTTTTGCGACAGATGCAAATGCTACGGATGTCGGTGATATGCCTACGAGGTTGACAAATAGTACTTTTGGTTTAACATCACGACTTAATGGTTATAATTGTGGTGGATATGTTGTATCTCCTAGTGCTGATACTATTGATGAAATAAATCGTGTTTCATTTTCAACTGACGGAAATGCTGTTGATGTTGCAAATTTGGCAACCACAAGAATACAAGCATCAGGTAGTACTGATACGGTCAATGGTTATGTTATGTGTGGTGCTCATGGTGCTACTCACAAAGTTCAGGTTGATAAATTTGTATATGCAACTGAGGCAGATGCTACAGATATAGGTGATATGACTACGGGTGGTTATCGTACCGGTGGTTGCTCGTCTTTAACTTATGGTTATGCTCATGGCGGAAGTCATCCACCGACTGTTAATACAATAGATAAATTTAATTTTGCGGGAAGTTTCACAGCTACAGATGTAGGTGATATGGTACATGGTGCTTATATGGGATTGACAGGTTCTTCGTCAACAACTTATGGTTATTATTCGGGTGGAACAGCTCCCGGAACTGCACAAAATAATATAGGGAAATATGCTTTTGCATCTGATGGAAATAGTGTTGATGTTGCAGATTTAACAACTATTCTTCAATATGGTGCAGGAACAAGTTATTAAGGAAAACAAATGACAGTTAATGTAACAAATACAGTTGGAGCAAACAATACTATCGTACTGGATGGTAGCAGTAAGATACCAGCTTTTGATGGTAGTCTAGTTACTGCTTTGAATGCTTCTGCATTTAGTACAGGTTCTCTTGCAACTGCAAGAATAGATGTTGGTACTACAGCAGGAAAAATATTACAGTTGGATGGTAGTGCAAGAATGCCAGCATTGAATGCTACAAACTTAGTCAATGCTCCGGGACCTACTGTAAGTACGAGTGATCCTGCAATAGATACAAACTCCACACTTGGTGCAAAATGGATTAATAAAACTTCAGGAGAAGTTTATATTTGTACTGATGCAACAACTGATGAAAACGTATGGACTAATGTAGGAGCAGGAACAGGTGATGTACAACCTTATGCTTATCAAGGAACACAATATGGATATACACATGGTGGTGAATATCCTAACACAACCACGGATCGAAATGAAATCGACAAGTTTAGTTTTACAAGTGATGCAAATGCTACTGATGTAGGTGATCTTACTGAGGTTATGGATTATGGTACTGGTGCAAGTTCGACAACATACGGATATGCTACACGAAAAACAACAATTTGTAAATATTCATTTACAACAGATGGAAATGCTACTGATGTAGGTGATCTTACTAATAACGCAAATTCGGCATCAGGAGTTTCATCACAAACACATGGTTATCATAGTGGTGGTTGGGATCATACTGCTGTTGCTGTTAGTAATGTTAAAAATAAATATAGTTTCACTACTGATGGAAATGCTACGGATGCAGGTGATTTGTCAGTCACGCGATTACAAACTGGAGGTCACACAGATACAGTATATGGTTACGCTACTTGTGGTGCTAATGGGCCAACTGTATACAATGTAATAGACCGTTTCCCATTTGCTAGTGACGGCAATTCTGTTGATGTTGGTGATATGACTATAGCAGAACATCGGATGGGTGGGTCATCTTCAACAACTCATGGTTACTGTACAGGCGGGAATGGTAAAGATGTAATTGACAAATTTGCATTTGGTTCAAGTGCAACTGGTAGTGATGTGGGAAATTTACCTGGCGGTGCAATTAATCAGATGGGTTTAGCTGGACAATCATCAACAACTCATGGTTATGCTACGTCTGTTGGTGCTCTTTATAGTAATCAAATATGTAAGTTTAGTTTTACAACAGATGGAAATTCTACTGATGTCGGAGATTTAACACTAGGTCGTTCTTATGTTGCAGGAACACACGTTTAAGGAAAACAAATGGCAGTAAATAAATTAGACATTACAATGATGGAAGATGTAGGAACATCTGCAAACCAACTCTTACAACGAGATGGTTCAGGTAATATTCCAGCTGTTGATGGTAGTCAAGTAACTGGTATTACAGAATTTACTACATCAACAAGTGATCCTGCTGTAACTACAAATCCTTCGGGTGGAGTTGGAAGTCTTTGGTATAATAAAACTGCTGGTACAATGTATATATGTACTGATGCAACTGCTGGAGCCAACGTATGGACTAATGTAGGAGCAGGTTCGGGTGATGTAGTACCGTATCATGGGTCTGGTAGTAGTTATGGTTATTGTGCAACCGGTGCGCAAGGGGGAGGGTGGACTAACATAGATAGGATTGATAAATATTCTTTAGTTTCAGCAACTAACGCTGCTGATGTTGCAAATATTACAGTTAATAGAAGAAATCCAGCAGGAGCTTTTTCTTCAACCCATGGTTATGCTGCAGGGGGAGATAGTAGTCCGGGAACAATTGATAAATGGTCAATGGTTACAGATGCTAATGCTACTAATGTTGGAGATTTAATAGCAGGTCCGACCGACACTCATGACGGTTCATCTAGTACAACATATGGTTATGCTGCAGCTGGTCAACCACAAACTGACATGATTCAAAAGTACTCGTTCAGTACAGATGGAAATGCTACGGATGTTGCAAATTTATCATCTGGAAGTACTTTAAGAGCTGATCGTTGTGGTGGTACGCAATCATCTGACTACGGTTATTGTGTTGGTGGTGGTACAAGTAATATAATTGATAAGTGGTCGTTTGCCACAGATTCAGATGCTACTGATGTAGGAGATTTAACTGTAGGAGGAAATTCTTTAGGTTCAAATTCTTCAGGTAACCACGGTTATTGTGTTGGTGGTGGTGGCCCGACTCCCGGTAGCAGAACAAATGTTATTGAAAAGTGGCCTTACGCATCAGATGCGAATGGTACTGATGTAGGAGATTTAGTAGAATCTGCAACTGGAAAATTTGGATCAGATTCATCAAGTCATGGTTATTCATCAGGAGGTTATGCTGGTGGCAGTATGAAAAATATTATAGAAAAAATTAGTTTTGCTAGTGATGGAAATGCAGTTGATTCTACTCAAGATTTAACAGAAGCTCGTACTTTGGGTGCCTCGTCACAAATATAAGGAAAACAAATGTCAGACGGAACTTTACAAACTTTAGATGTATCAATGTTAGATGATGTGAATAATGCTTCAGGTCTTATTCAACTTGATTCTAATGCAAAGATACCAGCTTGTTCGGGAGCTTTAATTACTGGATTATCTTCAGTAACTAAAAATGCAAGTGATCCTGTCATAGCAACGAATCCTTCTGGTGGTGTTGGAACTGTTTGGCAGAATACCACAAGTGGTAATATGTTTATATGTACAGACGCAACTGCTGGTGAAAATGTATGGACTAACATCGGTGCAGGTTCAGGTAATATAGTACCTTATAATGGTCTAGGAACACAATATGGTTATGCTTGTGGTGGATATAATGGAAAGAACGGACCTACTTCTCATTATGGATATGCGATCGAGAAATATTCTTTAACAAGTGATGGTAATGCGACTGATGTCGGTGATATGACTTCTGTTAGAAGAGGATGTAGAGGTCATTCATCTTCTACTCATGGATATATAACGGGTGGAAATACTTATCCAACACCACTTTCCATTAATGTTATTGAACGATTTCCTTTTGCATCTGATACTGATTCTGTTGATTGGGCAGACTTAACTGAAACTAAACGAAATATGGCAGCTACGGCGAATACAGGTACTCATGGATTTACAATGGGTGGTGATGGCACTGCAGCGCCTTATTATACTAATGTAATTGATAAGTTTCCGTTTGCGTCACAAACAAATGCAACTGATTGGGCTGACATGACAGCTACAGTTGGTGCAAGCGCAGGGTGTTCATATATAAGTGGTGGTTATGGTTATTCTTTGGGAGGCAATTGGCAAGCCCCCTCCTCACCAACAGGGTATAATAATACAATTGAAAAATTTCCATTTGCGTCACAGACAAATTCTGTAGATGTAGCTGATATAACTGTTGCAAGAGGTGGTTGTTGTGGAGTATCTTCTGAAACTGATGGTTATGCGATTGGAGGATTTCGGGTTGGAACTAATCCGGCTAACTCATCTCCATCTTGGACTACGGATATAATTGATAAACATTCATTTGCTTCTGGTAGTAATAGTACCGATCACGGAGATATACCGACCGAGTCTGGTGCTGGAGCATCATCATGCGGCGGAGCAAATGGTACTACTCATGGTTATTATGCAGGAGGTATGTTGTCCTATAATCAACACAATCATGGGCGTTCCAAAGAACAGATACAAAAATTTGCATATGCAAGTAATGTGACTGCTACAGAGGTTGGTGATTTAATAGATTTTCACAGTACTGGTGTTCCTGATTGGGGAAAAGATGGTTGTTCTGGTCATCAAGTTTAAGGAAAAAATATGGCAGTAAATAAATTTGACAATTCAATGTTTGATGCAGGTACGATTGGTACGACTGCAAATAAACTTTTACAAATGGATGGGTCTGCAAAGATGCCAGCTGTTGATGGAAGTTTGCTTACTGGTATTCCTCCTTCATTTACCAAGAGTGCAAGTGATCCTGGCATAGCAACGAATCCTTCTGGTGGTGTTGGTTCTCTTTGGGCTAATACAACTTCAGGAGAAGTTTATTGTTGTACTGATGCAACAGCAGGAGCCAACGTATGGACTAATGTAGGTGCAGGTGATGGTGATATAGTACCATATTCTTTTCAAGGTAAAATAGCTGGTTATATAGGTACACATGATAGGATTGATGAAATAAGTTTTACAAGTGATGGTGCTGCTACTGATGTCGGAAATATGGCAACAGGAATTAATGATAAAGGAAGGTGGGGTTGTGCAGGTAATTCTTCATTAACTCATGCTTATTTTTCTGGCGGTTATGGGCCTGGTCAATATTCACCAAATACAGCAGACGTTATTGAATCTATGTCTTTTACTACTAAAGGAACAATGGTGGATGTTGGAAATTTAGTAGTTCACATGAGAAATCAGGCTAGTTCATCAAATCAAACTTATGCATATCTTCATTGTGGTCTTAGGGCTGCAAACGATCCTACTGGAGCAGCTGGTGCGTGGAATGTGATTTGGCGTTTTCAAATGGTTACTTCAGCAGACGCTACAGATGTAGGTGATTTGTTAGCAGTAACTCCTCGTGCTGGTGGACACTCTGATCCACCTAACGCTTACGGATATTGTTCAGGTGGTGGTACTTATGATGCTGCTACTCATTGGAATGTAATACAACGATATGCTATGTCATCTAGTGGAAATTCTGTTGATGTGGGTGATCTAACAGTAGCCCTTCAACAGCATGGAAGTACATCATCAGCAACACATGGTTATAAAGCTGGGTCTTATGAAGGTCTTATGAGTAATGTAATTGAAAAATTTGCATATGGTTCTAGTTCAAATGCTACTGATGTAGGTGATATGGTAGTTACTGTTCACGCACCGGCCGGTGTTAATAGTACTACTCACGGATACAGTTGTGGAGGAGGTACATCACCCTCCGTTGCAACGACAACTAATATTGAAAAGTACAGTTATTCAGCAGACGGAAATTCTACTGATGTCGGAGATTTATCAGCAGCGGCAGGTCAAATGAGTTCTAACGGAGCTCAAGTATAAGAAAAACAAATGAAATGGAGGTTTTTATGGAACAGAATGAATTTGATGAGAAAATAAAGTATGCACAAAATATTATAAATATTCTACAAACAAGACTGAATGAAAGTGTAGCACAGAATGTTCAGTTAGAAGCAACAGTAACAGTATTAAAAGAAAAGGTAGAACAATCTAAACAGGAACCAGTAGATGCCGACAGTCCTAAAACCGAAGAAAAGTGAAACAGCTGATGCTGTTCCAACTACAAGTGATTTAGCTGTCGGTGAAATATGTATTAATGTTGCTGACCAAAAGATATATACAAGAAAGTCTGATGACTCTATTGTAGTAGTTAGTAGTGTTACTTCTGGTGGTGGATCACTTACTGCAAATTCAGTTAATGGTACACATATAGCACTTGGTTCTGATGCGACAGGTGATATCATGTATTATAATGGTACTGATTATATAAGGTTAGCAAAAGGATCTAATGGAGAAGTATTAACACTTGCTAGTGGAGTACCAAGTTGGGCTGCAGATTCTACTAATGTATCTGGTACTTCTATGGGTGGTGATCTTGGTGGTACTGTTGGTAATGCAACAATATCTGCAAATGCAATTGATGGTACACATATAGCACTTGGTTCTGATGCGGCAGGTGATGTCATGTATTATGATGGTACTAATTATATAAGGTTAGCAAAAGGTACAGCTGAACAAGTATTAACAATGAATTCCGGTGCAACTGCACCTTCGTGGGTAACAGTTGCTGGTGGAGCTGGAAACGCAGTTGGAATAAGTTTTATTAGTCCAACGGTAGATGCAGATATAACATTCAGTGCTGGTGAAAATGGGAAAAGTGACGGCCCTTTAGCAATTACAGTAGGTGTTGCTGTTACTATATCAGCAGGTTCAACATGGACAATAAGAGACTAAAATAAGGAGTTAAGTTGTGAGTACATTAAAAGTTAATACAATAACTACAGTAGATGGAACAGGTAACATAGTAGTGAGTAGACCATTGAGCGGTAGTGGTGCTTCATTGACTAGTTTACCTGCTGCAAATTTAACAGGTACTTTACCTGCGATAAGTGGAGCAAATTTAACTGGTGTAACAGCTACTCCAGCTGACAATTCTATTACATTGGCCAAGTTGGCACCTGGGACAGATGGAAATCTTATTACTTATGATGCATCTGGTGATCCTGCTCATGTAGCAACAGGTACTGCTGGTCATGTATTAACTTCAGGTGGAGCTGGAGTTGCACCGACTTTTGCCGCAAATACTCATACTCCTGCCGACAATTCTGTTGGACTTGCTCAGTTGGCACCTGGAACAGATGGAAATATTATTACTTTTGATGCATCTGGTGATCCTGCTTATGTAGCAACAGGTACTGCTGGTCATGTTTTAACTTCTGCTGGTGCAGGAGCTCCACCTACTTTTGCTGCGAACACTCATACTCCAGCTGACAATTCTGTTACATTAGCCAAGATGGCAGCTGGTACAGATGGAAATATTATTAGTTATGATGCTTCAGGTGATCCTGTAGCAATAGCAACTGGTACTGATGGACAAGTTTTAACTTCTGCTGGAGCTGGAGCACCACCTGCATTTGAAGATGCTGCTGGTGGTGGCGGTGGCCCAACAGTGGTATCAACAACTCTTTCTAATGGTGCTTCAAGTTATACATTTTCTAGTCTTCCCTCAGGGATTACACGGATGCAACTCTGGTTTTATGAAGTTAGTTTGAGTGGTACTGATGAACTCCTAGTTCAATTTGGTGACTCAGGTGGGATTGAAACAAGTAATTATACAACAGCTTCTGGTCGTGTCATGGTATATCAAGGAACCTCTTCAGGTGTTTCTAACAACGGTGGATTTATTATCAGACTTGCTGAAGCTGCTGGTGATTGGAGTGGTGTGTATAATTTTTGGAAAATGGCTGCATATTGGGTTGGTGCTCATTCAGGATACCAAGCAAGCACAGCATCGGGAACTACTGGTGGAGGAAACAAAGCAGGACTTGGCACTCTCACACAGATTAAAATCAGACCGTCAGGTTCCAATACTTTTACCGTTGCTGGGTCGTTTGTAAGCAAAATAGATTTACTTTACTGGCAGGATTAATTTTAGGAAAGATAAACATCGAAGGAATAAACTATGGCATATCCAGATTCTTCAATTACAACAAGATCACTTTTACAAGATTATTGTCTAAGACGATTGGGACATCCTGTTATTGAAATTAATGTAGATGATGAACAGATTTCAGATCGAGTGGATGATGCATTAGAATTTTTTGCAGAGTATCATTTTGATGGTGTGGAAAAAGTTTTTCTTAAACATGAAATAACACAAACTGATATTGATAATGAATATATTGCGATGGATGATCCTGCAAGTCCAGTAGGTGGCCCTGTTATTGGTGTTCGTAGAGTATTACCCGTTCCTAATTTCAATGCATTTCAAACTGGTTTCTTTAATGAAGAATTTCAATTACGTTTGCAAGACTTGAATACTTTTACTGGAACTGGAATGATTAATTGGACAATGAGTTTACAGAATTTTCAAATGGTTGATTATTTATTTACAGTATCAGCTACTGTTCTTTTTAATAGAAAACAAAATAGATTATATCTTGAAACTGATTGGGCAAATAAATTTAAAGCAGAAGATATTCTTATTGTTGAATGTTATCGTGTTTTAGATCCTACACAATATGCAGAAGTATATAATGATATATTTTTAAAAAAGTATTGTACAGCATTAATTAAAAGACAATGGGGAGAGAACTTGAAAAAGTTTGAAGGAGTGCAACTTCCGGGTGGTGTTACACTCAATGGTAAAACAATCTATGATGAAGCTGTAGATGAAATTAATAAGATTGAAGAAGAAATGAATCTTAAATGGGAACTTCCACCTGATGGATTTATAGCATAATGGCAACTAACTTATATTTTAATAATGTAGCATCTCATGCACAACAAGAATTAATTAATGATCTAACAAGTGAAGTAATTAAAATTCATGGCATGGATGTATTTTATATTCCACGAACTATTGTTAAAGAAGATTTAATAATGGGTGAAGATGTATTAGCTAAATTTTCTACAGCATATGAAATAGAAATGTATCTTAAAGGAACTGAAGGTTTTGGTGGTGAAGGTGATTTGGTTAGTAAGTTTGGTTTAGATGTTCGTGATGAAGTTATCTTTACAGTTCATAAAGATAGATTTAATTTAGCAACAGATATGGATAAACCATTGGAAGGTGATTTAGTTTTCTTACCAATCAATAAAGGATTATTTGAGATTAAGTTTGTTGAACATGAACAACCATTTTATCAGGCTGGAAAGAATTATAGTTTTGATATTACTTGTGAGTTGTATCAGTATAGTCA
>Ga0315318_10001377_pt1 | contig 10617 bp, 9 predicted proteins | sample M1200m3416metaG_FD_203703 | JGI IMG/M metagenome (GOLD analysis project Ga0315318, IMG submission 203703) | Ammonia-oxidizing marine archaeal communities from Monterey Bay, California, United States - M1 200m 3416 | ecosystem: Environmental > Aquatic > Marine > Coastal | place: USA: California... | reverse complement strand
TCTAAATCTTCTTGTGTTTCTTCTGTTATTTGTATTAAGCAATTTTTGATTTGGGAGGGTAATCCGTCGTATACACTTGCTGGTAAAACATCGCCGACAAGTACTTTAGATAATTCGCCCCAATTATGAAAACAATTATCCATACTACTACTTATTTGGTTGTGATGTGCTAGTCAAAAAAATTGGCTTTGTACATAGATACAAAACCAATTTGAAACTCGTTTGTTTGCCTGATCATCATAATCAACTTCTATGTGTTTGACTATGTATTAGTGGCTCTCCTGTGTTTATTCATAATTATTTCATGTGTTTACCTTAAAGGTTTGTTAAATTACTCTCTTATTATACTATACTTATGGCCAAAAGTCAACCTTTTTCTATATTTTGGATTAATTTTCTATTATCTACGTCATACCATCTAATACTGTTTATAATATCTTCGTCTGGTATCACCGATTTTAATTTATAATAATCGTCTACTTCTTCAAAACAACTAATATCTCCTTCAATCAAATCATCATAGTTAAAAATTATGTCGGCGTGTTTTACTTCTAAATCTATTATGTTACGAATTTTTGTTATTTCTGAGGGACCTATTTGTAGATGTGGGTATTCGTAATAACCTAATTCTGTCGGTGACGGTCCATCTTTATACCAAACTGGTCTTTCTCTAATATTCATATTCTTGTCGTCACGTAATTCAAAATGATCTTTCATAAATGATTTTACATCTCTTAACTGACGACAAAAAATTGCTGTATCTTGATTCTTTGTTGTAATAATAATATTTGGGCATTCAACTCCTTTTACCTTTTTCATTGACTCGTTTAGATTTGGAAATATTTGATGTTCAAGAATAAAAGAGTTTCCTTCCTCTGGTATATAAAACGTTTCTAAATACTGTTCTAATACCATTGGATCATACTGCCGAGATTCAAACCATTCTTCTCCATAATCTAATTCAATTTGTAAACGTGAGAACTCTGGTAAACGCCAAAGTGTTTCGGGGAAATGATACTCATTCCAATAACTATTAGACTGAGGCTTTTTAGCAAGTCCCCATCGCCAAAATAAAAGTCTAAGAAAAAAGTGTCCGCCAATGCCTGGCTGAAAAGAAAAGTATGCTATCATAATAATAATTAGTCGTTAAAAAAGGCAAACTCCACGTTAATGAAGTTTGCCAATTTAATGATGCATCTATAAATGGATTAAAATGAGAATTTAATTCCCATCGCCATTTGAGTTGTATCAGTACCTGTGTCATTATCAGTTGTCTGAAATTCAGCATAACCTAATAAATCATCGGTAAGTTGGCGACTAGCACCATATGTTATATAACTAGCCGTACCTTCTTTGTCCTGATAACCAACAGCAAATGTTGTATCACCAAAGGATTTCGAAGCAGTATACTCCAGGCCAGTTAAGTCTGTTGTAGTAGTATCTTTGTATGAGTAAGTACCTGCTAAATCAATTCCAACAAGTGAAATACCCGCCGATGCTACTGTGTAAGTGACATTGTTAACTTTGTCATCTACAAGACCCCCTGCCAATGATATTGGACCAAAGTCCATCGAGGCAGATAAATCAGTTACATCAAGACCATCTTTACCAGTAGCACCATCAATTACACCCATGGCGTTAAAAGAAATAGGACCAATAGAATTGGAATATTTCACAGAGTTAGAACTTCTATCAGCGTATGTAAATGTAGCATTGGCTCCATATACATTAAAGATATTAGTTTTACTCACACCAGCGTGTGGATTAGATTGGCGACCACCAGATACAGCACCTAAAACTCCAGCATCTACACCTACATAAGCAAGTCTAGAATCAAGAAGATCAGATCCTGAATCGTCAGCATCGATGCCAACTTCAATTTTACCGAATCCGCTAAGACCGCCGGTTTCCCCTTCGACTAATGTCTGAGAGAAATCAACACCAATAATTGATCCGTTGTTTTCAGCCTTTAAAATAGCCTTGCCTGATGTATTATCGTCATTGCTAACTTTATAATTCACCGAGCCATACAAGTCTACCTCTGCCGCATATGAGTTATATGTGAAGAGGGAAAATGCTAAAACTATTGTGGCTATTAGTATATTTTTCATATATTTTTCCTTTATAATGAAATGACTCCCACCCTACAGCGGGAGCCACGTGAAAGATTCTGTTGATAGGTTCCTTCGGACCCCGAGCAATTATGCCGCTAAGGCAAAATCCTCATAAAACACATTATCGTTTGCGTTTATAGTTTTTGTTACATTAACCGAGTTTCCACCGGGTAACTCCACTTTCCTAATAACTACCTGTCGAACCTATTTCGGCCCCATCATAAGCATATATACACGATAATTTGTTTTTAATTTCGTTTTATCCTTTTTTCTTTCTATATATGTTTATGGTGGAGCCGGGCGGTACCGCCCCGCCGTCCAGACTAGTGTTTGAATTGCTTCAACATTACAGTACTATTTATAACACAATTCAAAATAAAAGTCAAGAAAATGATTGGATATTTATAGGTCATAATCGGTTTGGATTCCTTCCCTGTGGATATCTAATGTGTTACAATGCCAACCGCCATCCCAAAAGAATCGATGTCTTAATGGAACAAAAATTGGGGTAATTCCTCGTTGTTCGAGTTGATGTATTAAATTTTTGTCGTCACTATTAATAACAACGTGCTTGTCATCAAGCACCAAAACATTAACATCAAATATAGTTTCGTCAACTTGTCCATGCCAATTGTCTAACCAGTCGTTAATAAATTTTTCTAGTTGTGGATTCTCCTCAACTTCAGGTGTCCAATAACAGCCTTGATTGTTGTGTCTTAAATTAATTGCTGACTTAACTTCTTTACCCCAACTTGGTTGATCAAACCAAATAATATCCCAACCTTTAAAAATATCAGCATATGGTTTGAACCAAGGGGTAGCAATAACTAGTCCAGGGCGAACTACACTAAAGACACTATCGTTATGTCCGCCTATAAAAATTTTATGAAAGTCAAAGTTTTTGTAATTAGGTTCTAAAAATTCTTCTACTACTTCAGGCGTTTGCCACACATCAACTAAAACCTTATTACCAAGTCTAGTTAAGTTAGGGGCACACCAACCATTTAATGGGGTAGAGTCTTGTAGTTTTTCTAATTCTTCTATGTCCTCAACATCAATTGATAAATGATGTCGTTCTGCCCAACTTTTAACATTTTTAATACTACGTCTAAAGTTAATATTCTTTTCGTATATGCTATTATCTACTACAGCATCACCAAACATCTCTTTATATTTTATAGCAGACAAGTTAGTACTGTATACGTGAGCCTGTGTGATTAATATTTTGTCGCCCATTACAAGAGCGTCATCTCTTATTGCTAATGGTGGTTGTGGTATTCCTGTACTAGAATCACGCGATAAACGTATATTTCTGTGGTTTACACCAAAGTTACTTGCTTCAGGAAAATCTTTTATAGGACTACTTACACCTATTTCACCAGTTTGCCAGTTAGTATAATCTAATATACTATCTTGATATCCAAGTTCTTTTGGTGTCAGTTGTATTACATTAATGCCGTTACCTTTTAATACTTCTTTAAAGTATTCAATATCTTCACGTGTTTCGCGAAGTATTTTACTTAATCCGTTTTTAATAGTTGTGTTCTTAATACCGTCTAAGAAATTATCCTCAAAGACTGATCCAACCATTACAGTTCTTAATGGCTGAAATTCATCCCACGAATTTATGGTTTGGTAGTATGGCACAATTTAGTTTGCTTTTAATTTTGAAGAGTCACCTGTAGTGGCCATTACAAGACCAGTAGTGTTTTGTGTATAACTACCTTCAACTGCTTTAGTTGGAGTACTAGTAGAAATTATTGCTGATTTATTATAAACAATCTCGGCAGTTTGATCTACGGTTACCATAGCAGGAACCATGTGAACACCTTTTGGTCCATTTACTAATGCTAATGGTTTTATAACGGTGTAAGTGTGTGGGTCTTCAATTTTTAACTTTGCTACTATTTCTTCGCCTGTAGTAATTCTAAAACAAATTATATCGTTAGTCTTGTACTGACTCTTTACTAGCATTTTTTTCTCCTCGAATTGATTCTATTTTTTCTTGAATTTGTTCTTTTGATAATGTAACTAATTCATTTGCTCCACCTTTTACTAAAAGTGTTTTACCTACAAATAATTGGGGGACAGCACGGAAACCTTGTTCTACTAACCAATTTCTTCCATCTCTATCTTCTTCAACATTAATTGTTTCATATTCAAATCCGTTCTTTTCTAAAAAGTTTTTTGCTTTCACACAGTATGGACAAACTGTTTTTGTATACATTGTAATCATTGTTTTCCTTTAAAGTTTAAATCCACTGAACGTATCTTCAGTGATATCTTGCTTCGTTCCACCAATAATATAAGAACTAATTTCTGTTTCTTGTGGTGCTACTTGTACATCACTTCCTGCTATCCATTTCTCTGTCCATGGTAACGGATTTGATGCTGGAACTTTAATAGGACTAGGTAAACCAACTGCTTGGATTCGTTTGTGAGCAATCCAGTCTACATACTGATTTAATAATTCAGTATTCAATCCTATCATCGATCCGTCTTTAAACAAAAAATCAGCCCATTCTTTTTCTTGCTCAACTGCCTCCATAAACATATCAATACATTGTTGCTCTGTTTCTTTAGCAATTTTTTTAAAGTCTGGGTCGTCACTTGGTAATATTTTTAATAAAGTTTGTGTACTTGCTAAATGAACATTTTCATCTCTAGCAATAAACTTAATAAGTTTAGCATTACCTTCCATTTTCTTTAGTTCGGCAAATGCCCAACTACAAGCAAACGAAACATAAAAACGAACGCCTTCTAGGATATTTACACTCATTAAGCACACCCATAGCAACTTCTTGAGTTCGTATAAACTAACAGACTCTTTCTTTCCGTTAAGTGTATGTGTGCCTTCACCTAATAACTCGTATAACTTTGTTTTATGTATTAACGAGTCATATGATTTTGTAATACTATTAGCACAATCAACAATTTGCTGAATGTCCATCATTTCATCAAATACTTTTGTTGGATTGCTATAAACATTACGAATAATATGTGTATAACTACGACTGTGGATTGTTTCACTAAATGCCCAAGTTTCAATCCAAGTTTCTAACTCTGGTATACTAACTAACGGTAAAAATGCGGCATTTGGTGAGCGACCTTGTACACTATCTAAAAGTATTTGACGTTTTAGATTTGACGTAAAAATATGTTGTTCCCATTCGGTTAAATCTTTAAAGTCTTTTTGATCTTTAGTGATATCAACTTCTTCAGGTCTCCAAAAAAATCCCAACTGCTTATCAGTAAGTTTATCAAATTGTCGATACTTCATAGTATCATATCGTTGAATATCGACCCCACCGTCAGGGTCTAAGAACGCTAGGCTCTTTACATGATCTTTTTTCTTTTCAGTCTGAAATACTGTTTTCACTCTATTAGTCCTTGATTATTGTTTCTATTTGCGAATATGTACTTATTTAAATAGCACAAGATTCACAGTATTCGTCGTATTCAGCATCACTGCTAAAGTTACTTCTTTCTAGTGTTGTTACTTCCTCCGCTTCACTTACCATGTCTTTAATTTCTATTTCACCGGCGCCATCATAAGTGTTAAAATAATAAAGTTGTTTTCCACCATACTTGTAAAAAGTTAAAAGATGCCCAAGCATAGTACTCATTGGAATCTTTTCTTCTTCATGATGAACTGGATTATAACTTGTATTGACACTAATTCCTTGATCAACATATTTTTGTAATATTGCCATAATTTTAATATAACCATCTGGTGACTTTTGGTCCCAAAGTAATTCATATTTCTTTTTAATTGTAGCAATACCAGGTACTACTTGTTTGAGTACACCATGTTTACTTTGTTTAACACTTACTAAACTTCGAGGTGGCTCAATTCCATTAGTACTGTTGCTAATTTGTGCTGATGTTTCAGCAGGCATTAGTGCCATTAATGTTGAGTTCTTAATTCCTGTTTCTTTAAGTTGTTTTCTTAAACTAGTCCATGCCATACGTTCTTTATGTTGTACTAACTCCTCAACATCTTTTTTATAAGTGTCAATTGGCAAAAGACCATCACTGTATTTTGTGTCGCTGTTACCAGGACAAGCACCATCTTCTACAGCCAAATCAGCACTTGCTTTAATCAAATAATAACTCCAGGCTTCTGCCCATCTATCAATTACTTCTAAATTAGGATTACTGTATGTCATATCTTGTTTAGCCATCCAGTAAGCAAGATTAATAATACCAACACCAAGTGGGCGCCTTTTCATTGTAGCATTCTCGGCCGCCTTAACAGGATAATTTTGATAATCTAATAAAGCATCTAAACCTCTTACTGCTAATTCACATGGCACCTGAAAATCTCTAGGATCTTTTATGTTACCCCAGTTAATTGCTGAAAGGGTACACAAAGCAATTTCACCTTCGTCATCTGTATAACTAGATAATGGTTTAGTTGGGAGATCAATTTCGCAACATAAATTACTTTGACGTATAGGTGCTACTTCTGATTTAAATGCTCCGTGGTCATTAGCATTATCTACATTCATTAAATAAATTCTGCCTGTATTCTTACGCTCTTCCATAAAATCGCTGAATAACTTAGAAGCAGGCATAGACTTCTTACGAATTTTAGTTGACCTTTCTGCTTTTTCATAAAGTTCTTTAAATTTATCTTGATCAGCAAAAAAAGATTCATATAGCCCCGGAACATCTTGTGGGCTGAATAACGTAATATTTCCACCTTCAATTAAACGTTCGTACATAAGTTTATTAAACTGTACTCCATAATCCATGTGTCTAACACGGTTGTCGTCTGTTCCTTTATTATTCTTTAATACTAAAAGGTCTTCAATTTCATAATGCCACACAGGATAGTAAAGAGTGGCGGCTCCGTTTCTTACTCCTCCTTGACTACAACTTCTTGTCGCGGCTTGAAACATTTTATAAAAAGGAACGACGCCTGTGTGATAAGCATCGCCCTTTCTAATAGGTGACCCTAAGGCACGAATAGAACCTGCGCCAATCCCGATACCTGCCTTTTGACTAACGTATTTTACAATTGAACTTGTAGTGGCGTTAATCGAATCTAAACTATCACCTGTTTCAATAAGAACACACGAACTAAATTGTCTTTGTGGTGTTCTAACTCCTGCCATTACTGGCGTAGGTAAACTTATATCAAAGTTGCTAATAGCATCATAATAACTTTTTACCCATTTTAATCTTGTCTCTTTAGGATACTTACTAAACAATGTTGCGGCAATTAACAAGTAAGCCATTTGGGGTGTTTCTCTTAACTCACCTGTAACTCTATTTTGTACTAGATACTTTCCTCTAAATTGCTCCATTGCGGCATACGTTAAATTTTCGTCGCGGTCGTGTTTAACAAAACTGTTTAGTTTTTCCCATTCTTCTTCTGTGTATATTTCTAATAACTCTGAATCGTAGTAACCTTTAGCAACATTCTGTTTAACTAATTTTAAAACGTGCGGTGGATCGAATCGTCCATAGACCATCTTTCTTAAATGATATGATATTAATCTTCCGCCAACATATTGATAATTTGGCGTATTTTCACTGATTAAGTCGGCGGCACTTTTAATTAATGTTTCTTGAATTTCTACTGTTGTCATTCCGTCGAAAAAACTTAAATGACTATTGATTTCTACTTGACTGGCACTTACATTTGATAACCCGTTACAAGCAAAAAAAACAACCTTATGCATCTTTTCTAGATCTAAAGGCTCCTTGATTCCATCTCTCTTTTTAATTTGAATTTGATTTATCGCCACCATATTTCCTACTTTCTGTTGATAATTGCTATTCCGATCATACGTTCGTCTTTGTTCTAAGTTCAACATAATTGTTTCTCCAAAGTCTATTATTGGAACTATTTCTTACTACTGAAGTATTTACAACATCTATATTACTCCAATTAAGAGTATATTTGTTGTAGACATCGACAGTAGTGGTCCATGTTGAACTTTTTTATTATTATATATTACTACATCTAGGCCCTGTTTGTCAAGTCTATTTGTCAAAAAAAGTGTATAACATATTGGCCATAAGACCTTGGACAGATGCAAAAGACTGAACATTGTTTGTATATGTAATTAGTAATTACGTTCTATTTTGTAATAGAAATCGGCAGTACTGCCTTGGTTGTTGGTTGTATAAAATAATTTTGTATCGGCTCCACTTCGGTCTAAAGTAAAAGTAACACCTACATCTGCTTCTTCAACAAAATCATCTTCAAGAGAACTATCAGCGGTTGTATTGGTTATCCATAAGTTGCCACTTCTCATTCTAACACCTCTACTAATAGAATAAGATATTTTTACACCTGTATCTTTTTGTCTATTTAAGGCGACACCTGTTGTTATTGCCGCACTTTGGTTATCTGCTAAAGTGACTTTCTTACCGGCAAATTCTTTAGAATATCCATAACTAAGATGATTATCTGCTAACGCCGAGTAAATTTCTTTTCCGTTATGTTCAATTCTAGGAAAAGTTACAGCATCAGTATCGTCTCTGTCAAACCAATCACCAAAAGCACCATTACCATCTTGATTATATTCAATAACCGGTGTTATAGGGTTTCCTGCTCCTACTAAATTTGTAGCACAATCTTTATAAGTGTTAAATGCTGAAGTAACTGCTCTACCATTAAAGATATAAAGAGCTCTACCTGTAATGTTGTCGAATTGGCTATTTTGAATTCTTAATCCTTTGGCGTATGTACTACCACTAACGTTCTCACCTATACGAAATGCTTCATACAAGTAAGCAAACGAACAAGCATCAAATACAACGTTTGTATGTGCTACATCTGATATAACACCTATGTCATTAAATAAAAAATCGCACCCGCTGAATACAATATGACTTGCTACATGAGTTGCTGTTTGATCTATTTTGACACAGGCATACTTGTTGCCAACTGCTGATGGGCCTGCTGTAAGTCTTCCTTTAAATCCTACATCATTAAACCTTACTTCATTACATTGTTCAATACAAGCAACATCATGTCCTGTTGTATTCCACAATGTCATTCCAGTAACAGTAATATACCTTGGTGTTATTGCTGACCCTGTTCCAATACTAGCAGATACATTTTGATCACTATCTGCTGTTCTTAAAACATTTTTACCGCCTGCCATTTGTTGTTTAAGGAAAGTTTTTTCTTGGCCTGCTCCTATCATATGAGCATACGCTGGAACTTTAATTTCGTCTGAATCTAAAATATATGTTCCTGGTGGGAAATACAAGGCCCTTCTAGTAATAGTGCTTGTATCTTGTACACAATATAATTGATATAATGCTGTGTTAATAGCCGCGGTGTCATCAGTAGCACCGTCACCTTTAGCACCAAAATCTAATACACTAACAAAGTCATCAAGTTTTTCTTGTAAACTTCTTGCTGTTGTACTTGATGCCGTATAACCCGACCTGTCACCTTTATATGTGTAACTACTTGAACCACCTAAAATATTACTATGTTCAGTTAATACTTCAGTATTACCTATAGTTGGTGCTCCTTCTACAGTAGAACCATTACCTATATAAAGTTTACGTTGATTAATAACCCAGCCAAGCTCTGCTGATGATAATTGAGGTAAGTCATCACTTAAACCTCGTCTGTGTTGAATTCGTGATATTTGAACTACAGCCATAATTTAAAACTCCTTATATAGAAGTATTTATGCTGATTGACGATAGTATGTTTGTACTCTATTTAACCAGTGTTCTGTAAAAAGTTCAAATTCTTCGCCTTTAATAACCCATCTTTGAAATTCTAGGTCCTTACTACACATTAAAATAACACCTTGCTTAATATTTGTTTCATATACTTCATTATGAGCAAGAGCATACGCCACTAATTGTGTTTTATAGTCGTCTACCCATTCATCTTTTTTAGGTCTATTAGTTTGTTTAAAATCAATAATACTAGGTTCATTGTTATATAATCCGACAGCATCTGTTGTTCCGGCATACAATTCTGGGAAATACATTGGAACTTCTGTGCCCCATATTTCGCTCATATCACACATACCTTCTTCAATAACAACTTTAGCCATATCGTTGGCTTGTTTACTAAATGGATTTGAGCCTGGGTGTTTTAATTCACCTTCTATACAATAATTTTCTAAATACTTGTGCATTCTTGTTCCACGACCGGCGGCTTCAGTAACAATTTCCTGTGCTTTTGCTTCACCTACACGTTTTTTCCAATTTGCTAATGCTAATCGTTTTTCTTCGCTTTTAGTACGATCAAGTATAGTTGTAACACTAGGTACTGCTGTACCATTTGGTGTTGTGTATAGACGTCTGCCATCAACACTTGCTCGTTTTAATTGGGTGTAATTAAACTTTTCAGTAATCATTTATACATTATAACAGATTTATGGGATGAAGTCAAATTTAAATAAAAACCCGAAGTTTCCTCCGGGTTTATGTAATTACTATTACTTACCGTCAACAAAAGAATATAATTTCTCTGCTTCATGTAGTATATCATTCGATGAAGGATACTCTGGGG
>Ga0315318_10001376_pt1 | contig 10620 bp, 10 predicted proteins | sample M1200m3416metaG_FD_203703 | JGI IMG/M metagenome (GOLD analysis project Ga0315318, IMG submission 203703) | Ammonia-oxidizing marine archaeal communities from Monterey Bay, California, United States - M1 200m 3416 | ecosystem: Environmental > Aquatic > Marine > Coastal | place: USA: California... | reverse complement strand
TTGGCAAACCCTTGAGTGCACAGGGTTCCGTTCGAGAAAGCATTGCTATTTCAGCCAGTGAAATTGAACAAGCCCGTCTGTTGACTTTAATGGCTGCAGACAAAATGGATCGCTATGGCAACAAAGAAGCCAGTGACCTTATTAGCATGATCAAAGTTGTTGCTCCACAGATGGCTTGCCGTGTAATTGATCGAGCAATACAAATACATGGTGGAGCTGGTGTGAGTGGAGATTTTTTTCTTGCAGAAGCTTACGCTGGAGTCCGGACCTTAAGATTGGCGGATGGACCAGATGAGGTTCATTTAGCATCTCTGGCAAAAAAGGTGCTTAAAAAACACACTGCTTAATAATGAGTTTAAGTGTTCACACTTTTGATAAGAGCAAACTAAGTGAATATCTGGAAGATCATATCCCAGAGTTTCAAGGACCTATCCAATCAACAAAATTCAAAACTGGTCAGTCTAATCCGACATTTTTAATAGAAACAACTGACAGAAAATTTGTCCTGAGGAAAAAACCACCAGGAAAACTTTTGCCGTCAGCACACGCTGTTGATAGAGAATATAAAGTTTTAAAAGCATTGGGAGAGACAAATGTCCCTGTACCAAAAGTTTTTCATCTTTGTGAGGATGATGCCATTGTCGGAACTATGTTCTATATTATGGAGTATGTTGAAGGTAGAATTTTTTGGGATCCTACGATTCCCGAAGTTGATAATAAAACCCGAGGTCAGATCTACGAAGCAACTAGTGAAGTACTGGCGTATCTGCATCAAGTAAATATCGAAAAGGTAGGGCTTACAGATTTCGGCAAACCAGGAAATTATTTTGAACGTCAGGTCAGTCGATGGATCAGGCAATATCGATCTGCAGAAACTGAAGTTTACTCTGATGTTGAAGATTTAATTGTGTGGCTGGGAGAAAATACGCCTAACGATGATGGTCTCGTTAGTTTGGTGCATGGAGATTATAGACTTTATAACATAATGTTTGATTACGAGAAACCGGAAGTTCTTGCTGTACTTGATTGGGAACTTTCAACTCTGGGACATCCATATGCAGATTTAGCTTATCAATGTTTGCAATGGCATTTGCCTAAGACGGGAATCACTCCAGGACTTGATGAAATTGATACTAAAAAGTTGGGAATTCCTTCAGAGGAAGATTACATTAAAAGTTACTGCCAAAAAATGGGTATTGACAATATTCCCAACTGGTCGTTTTATTTGGTTTTTGGTTTTTTTCGAATAGCAGGCATCGTTCAAGGCGTGTATAAAAGATCCTTACAGGGCAACGCATCCGCGGAAAATGCCATGGAACTGGGTGCCGCAGTTCCTATCCTTGGGAAGCTTGGTATGGCAATCATTAACGGAAAATAAAATGGAAGCGTTGCGTGCATTAACGCCAAAACATATAAACAAAATCAAACATGCCCTCCTCACGATCATGGCTTCTTTGCTAATGTTATTTTTTTGCCCATCTTGGGCTGAAATAACAATCGAAAAACTGACAGAGGATGTTCTGGTGTTTGATCAAGGAGAGAATCGTGGATTACTAATCATCGGAAGCAAAGGAATTGCTATGATTGACCCTCTAAATCAACAAACAGCAATTGAACTCAATAAATTCATAACAAAGAACTACAAAAAAGCGGTTACTCATGTTGTCTACACTCACTCGCATTGGGACCGTATAAGTGGCGGAGCAGTGTTTAAAAAACAGGGAGCAAAATTTATTGCAAACAAAGAATGTAGATTGTTTTTGTCTGGTAATCAAAATCCAAATGTTGTTGAACCTGATGTTTATTTCGATAGGACTTATGTTATTGAATTAGGCAACCAGACAATAGAATTGTCTTATTTTGGACCGAGTCATGGTGAATGTTTTATTGTGGTTCAGATTAAACCTGCAAATCTTCTCTTTATCGCAGATTTATTAAATACAAAAGGGCCTAGTTTTCCAAACGATCCAACATTGCCTTATCTCAGACCTGCAACACTCATATCGGTATTGAGCGCGATGGAACAATTAGCTGAGGCCAATGACATTCATTCTTTCATTGGTGGGCAATCTTCGGCAAATATATTGGGTTCAATTGAAACAATAAGCAAACAAAGAGAATTTTGGCAACTTGTCCAGCACACTGCTGAGGAAGCTGAGATAAACGGCAACATAGACCTAAATAATTTTATTGCGATGGATAAAATTAATCTGGAACCTTTCCAAAAATTCCAAAATTATAATCAAGAAGATTTGTCAAATATCCTCAGGAGATACACGTCTTTCTTAAACATGGGACGATAAGATTAAGCCGGAATGAAGAAAATTTTCTATTCTATTGTTATCTGGATGTGCATATCTACAGTCAGTCATGCTCTGCAACCTGTTCCTGAAATAATTGCAGAATCTGAAACGACATTGTTTGGGAAATTAAAACTTTGGGAAATAGAAAAAATTTCTCCGCATTTATATGCCTACCGTTACACCTTTTATCGTAATTTTTTTCTAATTGGAGAAGACGGTATTATTCTCACAGACCCTTTAACAGTAGAGGCTGCCAAAATACTTGATACTGAGCTACGAAAAATTAGCGACAAGCCCATCAAATATGTTGCTTATTCTCACTCGCATTGGGACCACATTTCAGGAGGGCAAATTTTTAAAGATCAGGGCGCTAAATTTGTTGCCCACCGGAAATGCCAAGAGAATTGGCTTAACAACCCTAATCCATATGTCGTCAAACCAGATATTGTTTTTGACAAATCATTTATAATCTCAGTAGGAGCCCCTTCTCTGGAAATGCATTATTGGGGACCATCACACGATAATTGCCGAGTTGGTCTTCTAATCAAGCCCGATAGAATTATTTTTATAGCTGACGATGCTAATCCCCCAAATGGCTGGAACATGATCTATGGTGCTGGATTAGCGGATACTTATATTTTCAATCTTGTGCCATTCTTCTTGCAAGCAGAACAACTTGCTGAAAGAGAGAGGGTGGAATCGGTTATCGGTTCACACATGAGCTTTGATCAGAACCCCATGAATTTAGTTGACGGAACCATAGGACCTGTTCAAGTTATCAAAGAACAACGCTTGTTTTATCAAGGTGTTATCAAAGCAGTTGAGAAAGCGATGGCGTCTGGTATACCAAATCAAAATATTCCTGATTACTTGATAGAACAAAAAGTTTTGGCAGATAAAATTATTGGTTACGATGTAGCTAAAATGAAAGTACTCTATAAGAGAATCACTAATTTCCTAACTACTGGGGAGTAATTTAGATCTCAGAAGAATAAGGAAACTTGATGGAAGGAGTTATTTTGGATAAGCAAATTACCCAAGACTGGAAAGATTGGATCGAACTAAATATAAGCCGAGGCTGTGATAAGAACGGTATATATAAGATACTCCTCGATGAAGGATTTAGTTCCATCAACATAGAAAAAGAAATGGGCTATGTTCCAAATATCGATGTAACCAGTATTATAAACCCACTTAAAGCTCATCAAGATACAGAGTTAACTGAGGATGTTCAGTCTGAAGAAGATATTATATACATTCCTAACGCCCAAAAACTAGCTACAGATTTAGCTGAATTTTACACTTTACCAGACTTTCTGAATTCAGAAGAATGTGATCAAATTACAGAACTAATTAAAGAGAAACTACGTCCATCAACAATAGTTTCTGCAGGTGATTCAGATGAGGCTTACAGAACCAGCAGTACGTGCGACTTTGAAAAACCAAACCCGTTTTTTGCTGAAATTGATCGGCGTATGTGCGCTATTTTGGGTATCGATTGCTCGTATTCTGAAATAACGCAAGGACAGTATTATGAAATTGGCGAAGAATTCAAAGCACACACAGATTATTTTGAAGGTCCTGGAAGTAAAGAGCACACGATCAAACAAGGTCAGAGAACTTTCACTTTTATGGTCTATCTGAATGATGTTGAATCGGGTGGTGAAACGGAGTTTATCCGCCTTAAACAGAAAATAAAACCAAAAAAAGGCACAGCGATCATTTGGAACAATTTGAACAAGGATGGTTCCAATAATCATAATACTCTCCATCAAGCTCATCCCGTAAGGTCGGGTTTCAAGTCAATTATTACTAAATGGTTCAGAAGTGAAGGAAAAGGCCCCATGTTTACTAAAGAGTTGAATGAATATATTACAAATTACACTCAAGTAGGTTTTAAAAAAGAAAAGTTAGATGATCAATTATTTGAAAAAATCAAAAAATTTTACACATCAAATTTGAAAAATAATAAACCGGAATTTGTTCAGGGCGGATATGTGGAAATACAGGAAACTGGAGAATCTGGTAGTGAAGTTATTGAGTTGTCAGACGAATTGCGAGAAGAGATACACAACTCTTTAAAACCGCAACTGGAAACTTGGAGCAAAACAGAACTTGTGCCGACCTTTGTCTATGGAATAAGAATCTACAAGAAAGGATCAGTTTTAATTCCTCATAGAGATAAACTCAAGACACATATTATTAGCGCTATCATAAATGTCGACCAAAAAACTGATGAGAAATGGCCGCTCATCATTGAAGATAATTATTACCGAAAGCATCATGTATTTCTCAATCCTGGTGAAGTAATTTTCTATGAAAGCGCACGTCTTGACCATGGGCGTCCACTTCCACTAAAAGGCGAACAGTTTGCCAATATTTTTTGTCACTTTATGCCTGTGAACATGGAAAAAGATTAAGTGCTCTCAAAACATAAATCTCTGTATGTTGGGTTGCTAATTCTACTAGGATCGTTCACTTTAAGGTTTTTACATTTAGGTGATATTCCTGGACCAGTGTTTGATGAAGTTTTTTATCCTCGTTACGGTTTTAACTATTTAACCGATGAGAATTTTTACTATGTCCATCCACCACTTGCTAACTATATGTATGCAGCTGCTATTTGGATCTATAATCAACTACCTTGGGTTGATATAGCTGCAATTGATACCCTCAAATTTGAACAGCTCAATCCACTAAGTTACCGGTGGCTCAATGCATTATTCGGCTCTTTATTGTGTCTGCTCGCTTATTTTTTTGCATACTCGATATGGAAGAATAAAAATTTTGCCCTAATTGTTTGTTTCTTTGTTGCTATTGATGGCTCTCTGTTGGTTGATTCTCGATTTGCTTTAGCTAATATTTACATTATATTCTTTGGTCTCTCCGCTTTGCTTTGCGCAGCCAAATCACAATCAACTGATGTCAATTCTCGTTATTGGTTGTTATCTTGTGGTATTTTTTTAGGTCTTGTCGCCTCTGTGAAATGGAATGGATTAGGCTATTTGTTGGTAATTTTATCCTTTTTTCTAGCTCTTTATTGCATACAAAAAATTGATCAATATGGACTGAGATTTACTCAAGCTCAGACTAATAGACTGCGTGCTCAAAAAACAATTAATAGCAACCAACAAAAAATCATAAGCTCAGTGCCTCAATGGGAATATTTAATATATTTAATAGCAATTCCTTTATTGGTTTATATAGTCATATATATCCCGGACCTCCAATTTAATACTCAATATGATTTCATTGAAAAACATCAACAACAGATAGGCTTTCACCAAACTATGGTGGAGGAGAATGAGCATCCCTACTGTTCAAAATGGTATTCATGGCCTTTTATGATCAGACCGATTGGTTATTTCTTTAACGTTACTGATGCTCTGGATGGATTTGGAAATAAAATCGAGATGTTTCAAGATGTGCATCTGTTCCCAAACCCTTATTTATACTGGTTTTCAGCTATTGCAATTTTAACGATGGCAGCAGAATGGATAAAATTATTCTGGCAATGGATTAGCCAAGGAGCTGTTTCTCACAAGTTTTACCTGTTTATGCTTATATTGCTAGGCTACTTTGCCAATCTTCTACCTTGGGCATTAGTATCTCGCTGTGTTTTTCTCTATCAATACCAACCTGCTTCTGTATTTGCTTTTCTTGCCCTTGCATGGTATTTGACGGAATTGATGATGTCTAAACGGTTAAGATATAAGATTGTTTCTTGGGGAATTCTAATGATTATTGTTATCTCATTTATTTATTGGCTTCCATTTCAACTTGGTATTACTTTGGAAAGGGATTCTTTTTACGGAAGGATGTGGTTTCCATCATGGATATGAGTTCTTAAATCATTTTTAAATCTTAGATCTGCATGAGTCAATATAACTACCATAATGATGAATCATTACTGAAAGCCTGCTTGGTTTTGCCAACCTATAACGAGGTAGAAAATATAGAATCGATCATACAGGACATTTTTTCAACACAATCTATTGTAAAAACACACCAATTGTATGTGATTGTAGTGGATGATAATTCGCCTGATGGCACCCAAGAAATTGTAAAGCAACAAATGAAAATATTTCCTAACCTGCAGCTGATCACTGGAGATAAGGTTGGTCTAGGTGATGCATATAAAAGAGGGATATCCTTTGCAATCAAAACATTTAACCCCGATCTATTGCTACAAATGGATGCTGATGGTCAGCATGATTCAAAGCTTATTCCTAAATTTATTAGACTTGCTAACAATGGCTTCAGCCTAGTAATTGGATCAAGATTCGTTTCTGGTGGCAAAACCCCTGATTTTTCTATCTGGCGAAAATTTTTAAGCATCACAGGTAATTTTCTTATTCGTCATCTTGGAAAAGCCAGTAATGTGCAGGATTGCACCTCTGGATTCAGATGCATTAAAACAAATCTGGTGCTTAAATGTGATTTAGAAAATTTGTCTACTAGAGGATATTCTTTTCAATCTTCACTTGTTTGTGAACTTATCAGAAATGGTGCAAAACCAATTGAGGTTCCAATTATTTTTAAGGATAGAGTAACCGGTCAGTCAAAATTAACCCTTCAAGACCAAATAGAATTTTTGATTAATATTACAAAAATTACATACCGATATTCACAAGATTTTATAAGATATTGCTTGGTGGGCATTATCGGTGTAATGGTTAACTTAGGAGCCTATCTGTTTCTAAATAGATATTTCCAAATCCCTCTAGAGATAGCTTCTTTGATAGCAATTGAGGCTTCCATAGTTTCTAATTTCTTACTCAATAATTACTGGACGTTTAAATATAGAGTCAAAAAATTACCTATGTATAGAAGACTAATAAATTTTCACATTGCTGCAGGTGTTTCTGGTATATTTTTTTATTATTTATTTTTCCTGTTTCTGACAACTGTACTTGAAATTAACGATGTCCTTTCAATTCTGGTTGCTACTGCAACTGGAACTATTTCAAATTACACAATTAATTCCTTATGGACCTGGAGAAAATAGCATTGTAATTGATATAATAAAAATCAATGAATAAGACTGAAAGCGTAGTGGTAAGTGGTGGGTTTGACCCTGTTCATGTAGGGCATCTAAGGATGTTTAAAGAGGCTGCAGAGCTTGCACCCAGATTAATCGTGATAGTAAACAATGATAACTTTTTAATGCAAAAAAAAGGTTACGTCTTTATGCCTGTAAAAGAAAGAATGGAAATAATTGACGGTTTTGGTGTTGTTGATATGGTTGTTGAATCTATTGATAAAGATTTGACTGTGTGTGAAACACTAGAATGGCTTTCGAAACAAGAAAATTTACAAATCTTTGCCAACGGCGGTGATAGAGATAATGCGGATGCTATTCCAGAGGCAGAAGTATGTGAACAAAATAATATAGCAATGAAATTTAATATTGGGGGAGGAAAAATCCAGTCCAGTTCGAGTTTAGTTTCGAATGAAGTGATAAAACCATGGGGGTCTTACAAAACTTTTGAAAAAGATAATGGTTATCTTGTGAAAAGAATCACTGTAGCCGAAGGTGAAATACTTTCACTGCAATCTCATAAACACAGAAGTGAGCATTGGTTAGTTGTTTCAGGGGTAGCAACAGTTGAGTGTGATGGTGAGAAAATCTATCTGAATCAGTTCGAGTCAATATCGATACCACAAGGATCTAAACACAGACTATCAAATGAACATAGAGAGACTCTGAAGGTTGTTGAGGTACAGTACGGCGATCATCTTAGTGAAGATGACATTATCCGCTATGAAGATAAATATCATCGAGAAACTTAAATTATTGATTAAGCAATCAACTAATTATCTTTATCTAATCTGAGAAAGTACAAACTCGAGCGCTTCTTCTGCGGATGCAAAATCTTTTTTCAGAAACGCTGATTCAGATGGAGTTTCACACCCTTCTTTTTCAAAACCTTGTAATTTTTCTAAATCAAATTTCTGACGCCTCCAGATAGATACTGCGAAAGGTGTTTCATTGATAATTTTGCCATTTAGAGGATTTGAAGCAAGAAGCGCTCTAATTGAAATATTAAATGGGCCTGACTGGATAATGGCACCATCGTTTTTTTGACTATTTTGATTGTTTTCAAACTCGATCTGCAACTGTGAGTTGGGTTTTGATATTAAAGTATTGAGTTTTTCCTGGATGGGAGCAAAAAGCTCTGCTCTTGCCTCACTAACAAGAACAGCTGGGTCTTGATCCAAATTCTTCATTTAACTATCACTCAGTCGGACCAGTTGACTGAATACTGCTCTCTAAAGAGAGTAAAATTTTTTCTTTTTTATTTTTTTCCAGATAGACAGAAATCAAAGTAAGAGCGATGCAAACAATGATAATAATGATTGGGATTTTTTTTGCTGATTGACCCATAAGAGCATGATCTCAGATGACCAATCCACAATCCAGTTCTTTGAATACTTTTAAAGATCAGCGAATATTTTCAACGCATTCGACTCTACAGAAACATCGATCGGAGTATTACCGATGTTTTCACCATCGATATTCAAAGAGTCTCCATTGGTATAAATAGAGAAATTTTTTACTTGTCGATACTCAACAAATGGATCAAAAATATGGCTGCCAGAAAATAGTTGTGAAAAAATTTTGATTGCTCTCAACCTTGAAACGTCTCTGACCAAAATTGTATCTATCAGACCGTCATTTAATTTTGCATGGGGAGCCATTTTCATGCCTTTGCCAGTATGAATCGTGTTCATAGCAACAAAAAAGAGATGGTTGCCGTTAATCAAGTCATCACCTAGGTTTATTTGCAAATGACGTTTTTTAAAAAACATCATGATGTTTATGACTGCAGAAACTGAATAACGCATTGGTCCAAGCCATCGCAATTGATCTGCTCGAATATTCACATCAGAAGCCATACCCCAACCAATGATGTTAAATGCATAAGAAATTTCTTCATTATCTACTATACGAAAAACATCTATCAGGCTAACTTTTCCATCGATGATTTGAATAGCAGCTTTAATAGGATCTCGACATCCTAAATCCTCAGCAAAAGCATTGCCGGTTCCGCCAGGAATAATCCCCAAAGGAATATTTTTTGCTTGGCCTGACTTCATTAAGCCAAGAACTGCTTCATGAATACTGCCATCTCCTCCAATAACACATAAACCATCAAATTCAGACAAATTCCTGTTGATAATAAAGTTGGTAATAAATCCAGGTTGGTCGCTAAAATACTTAATGCTTTGAACACAAGAAGTTTGAAAGAGTGGCTGAATTTTGCTAAAAATTTTTGTGGTTTTTCCGTTTCCAGATACAGGATTAACTAAAATACAAAATTTCTTTCGCTTAATTTTTTTCATTCTTATTAAAAAATATATCTTTATCCTCTTTATTACAAAGCCAATACGATTTATACTCCTTGGAAAAATATAAGACAGCTTTGTCTTACCCAGTTAGTATCGAGTAAAAAAGGAGTTGTTTTGAGTGACTCAGGATTAGGTTTCTCCCCATTTAGATTTATTCTTCTGATTATTGCTATTGCTATTAGCATTTTGTTGTTTGAACTAATTGGTGACTTTGGTGGTGGTTTAATCAAAGATCAAGTTAAAAAAACAACCAGCAAATTCAGTCAACAAGATAACACTGCGCCCGTTTTTGTTTTAACTCAAAAAGAAAAACAACCTGTGAAGATTAAAAAACAAGAATCAGCTCCCCCAACAATGATAACTGCCATGACTGGAGAAGAAGTTTACAATTCAGCTTGCATTGCATGCCATATGACTGGGGTGGGTGGAGCTCCTCTTTTGGGTGATGCTGGCGCATGGGAAACTCGTGTCGCACAAGGCAAGTCATTGCTCATTCAACGTGCAGTGGAAGGATACATAGGTGAAGTTGGAATCATGCCTGCCAAAGGTGGTCGCCTTGACCTCTCTGATGGAGAAGTTGAAGACGCAGTCACCTATATGCTAGATCAGCTTTAATCTCTATGACAACTTCGGTCGTTTTTTATTCTGGTAATCTTAGAACGGATAGCAAACACCTTCAGTCTGGAGATACTATTACGACAGATGCTCCCATTGATAACGAAGGAACCGGAGGAGCATTCTCACCAACTGATCTTGCCGCAACCTCTCTAGCCAACTGCATGATGACGGTCATGGGAATCATCGCCAACAAGCACAACATCGATATAGATGGAACGCTAGCTGATGTGGAAAAGTTTATGGGTGTTGGTCCTAGACGTATTGTTAAAATAAAAATCGATTTTCATTTCCCTAGCAGTTACGACGCAGTAACCAAGAAACTTCTAGAACAAGCTGCTTTGAATTG
>Ga0315318_10001364_pt1 | contig 10667 bp, 19 predicted proteins | sample M1200m3416metaG_FD_203703 | JGI IMG/M metagenome (GOLD analysis project Ga0315318, IMG submission 203703) | Ammonia-oxidizing marine archaeal communities from Monterey Bay, California, United States - M1 200m 3416 | ecosystem: Environmental > Aquatic > Marine > Coastal | place: USA: California... | reverse complement strand
GTTAGAGTTTTTAGATGAACAACCGTTGGCTAATTGGAATGATTATGTACAAAGAGTGCATGATGATATATATGCTAATATTTAAATTATGATAGATTACGAAGGCAAACCACTTGAAGATTTAAACATGCTCGAAACTATTGAGTTCGAGAAGCAAATGCTTAAAAGAGTATTAGCGGCTAGTAGGTCTCATATGGGAGAAGGACTTATTGATCAGATTAATATTTTTATAGCATTAATCAGAGATCATAAAATGCAATTAGCTGAAAGTGAAGCGTATAAGAAAAATGAAAAAGAAGATGGTGTTGTTTTAGAATTAGGTGAAATAGCAATACCTCCTGATCTTGTAACTAATCCAGATGTAGATAAAATACTTGCTGATTTTAAGGCTAAGCCTAAAGCAGACGTAAAAAAGATACTTGCCGCATATAAGGCTAAATCAATAGATGAAATACTTGACTTTTACAAGAAAAAGTAATATAATAGTGGAATGCAAATGAATAAAAACAAGCAATATGTAGTATCTGAGCAGGATATTATTAAAGGGTGGTTATCTGGCAACAATGTAACAGATGTTGTAGTAGAAGATACAAAACCAATAAATATATATAACGAATGGTGCCAATCATTTGATTTGGATCAATTTATTGATGCAAAACCGCAAAATACAACTAATACATATGTAGAAGATTGTTTGCGTAAATGGAATATGCCAAGCAAGTATATGGCTATAAATATACAAGAATGGTTAATGGAACGTTGTACATCAGCACAACAACGTGACAGGGTTTATACCGAACTTATTGAATATGAAAAACGCGGTATGATTATTGTGCTGAAATTTTTACTATACTTAGTAGAGACATGTGAAAAAAATAACATTGTATTAGGTGTAGGAAGAGGCAGTAGTGTAGCTAGTTACTGTCTGTATTTGCTGGGTATACATCATATAGACAGCATTAAATACGAACTTGATATCAAGGAGTTTTTAAAATGAAAAGAGTTAAAACCGCTAAGGGTCGCATGTTAGACATGGGTGCTCTGGCAGCGAAACACGAAGACACAAGAGCTGTAAGCAATTTAAATATGAATGCTCGAGGTGATATTATTGATAATAGAGGAAATGTTACTATCTCCAGAGAGAAGATTTCAAAAGAGTTCTATAAAAATAATGTACCAGGGGCAGATACTGAAGAAATTAGCATTAAGGAAGAAGAAACAGTAGCAGTAAAGAAAACTGTTGAACCTCCTAAACCAGCTCCAAAGAAACAAGCAACACCAAAAGCAAAAGCAACACCAAAAGCAACACCAAAAGAAAAAGAACCAGTTACAGAAGTAAGTCGTAGAGGACGTACTAGAGATGACGGTACTCAGTACTTTGAAGTAGAGTACAGTGATGGTAGTATGGAAGATATTGATCAGTAATTGGAGGAAATATGACTAGAGTAGTAAGAGCAATGCGAGATAAAATCCTAGCAGAGATGGTAGATAAACCGGGTGAGAAAAAAACTGCCGGCGGAATTATCATTACTGAAAATGATGGACAAGAAAATGCTGTAAGGCCACGTTGGTTTAAAGTATACAGTGTAGGAAGTGATATTGATTGGATTACAAAAGGAAAATACGTTCTTGTTGATCATGGACGTTGGAGTAACGGAATGCAAGTAGATGATGAATTAAAACTTTACTTGCTAGACAATGAAGATTGCTTACTAGAATCAGAAACTAATCCATTGGATGATGAAAAGTTACAGGTTACTGGTAAAGTGATTCCTAAACGCCCATCGGGCGACACAACGAGAGGATAATAAATGAATATTGAAAAATTACATAAAGCAATTGGAGAAATGGGACAAGCATTAGAAGAAGGCGGAGGCGCTCAACCTAATTCATTGCCAATGCCACCAAAACAACCAGGACAGGTATTATACGAATCAGGCATTTATTATTTTGCCGACAATTTTACATATGAATCAACCAAGCCAGTAGTGGCATGGATTATAGAAAAGAATTTACTACCGGATAGCGAACGTCCGAAAATGCTTACCCTTATTATTAATAGCCCAGGTGGTAGTGTACATGCCGCATTTGGTTTAATTGATATAATGAAAGGCTCAGCACTACCTATTAAAACTGTAGGCTTAGGAATGATTGCATCATGTGGTGTACTTACATTTATGGCAGGACAAAAAGGCAAAAGAGTATTAACAAGAAACACAAGTATCTTGTCACACCAATATAGTTGGGGCTCAGTAGGTAAGGAACACGAATTATTTGCTCGTGTTAAAGAGTTTGAATTATCTTCAGATCGTATGCTAAAACATTATAAAAAATGTACTGGCATGTCTGAAAAGAAAATACGTGAAATATTATTACCTGCAGAAGATGTATGGTTAACTGCTGAAGAAGCGGTTAAGCACGGAATTGCAGATGACATTGTGGACACTTATTAATTAATCTTATTGACAAATCATATAATTTATAGTATTATAATATAATAAAACGGAATTTAAATGAAAATAAAGATAATATCCGGAAATAGTAATATAGTAATGGCAGAGAAAATTGCCGAGTATTGTTTTGCGACCCTTGTTCCTGCAGAAATCAAGGCCTTTGCAGATGGCGAAAGTAGTGTAGAATTTTTACAAAACATACGTGGAGAAGATGTTTTTATAATACAATCAATTAGTGCACCAGCAAATGATCATTTAATGGAATTGTTAATTATGATTGATGCCGCTAAACGTAGTAGTGCTAAACGTATCACAGCAGTTATACCATATTATGGATATGCTAGACAAGATCGTAAAAGTGCAAGTCGCACACCAATTACAGCAAAACTTATTGCTAATTTAATAACTAAAGCAGGTGCAAATAGAATACTTACAATGGATTTACATGCAGGGCAAATCCAAGGATTTTTTGATATTCCTGTAGACGACTTAACTAGTAGAATTTCATTTGCAAAGGATATTAAAAAAGCCTTTGGTATAAAAGAAAAAACTAGTATGAAAAACCTCGAAACAGTATTTGTTTCACCTGATGCAGGCGGTACTATGAGAGCTCGTAAGTTCGCTGAAGTATTTGGTGGAGATATTGCTATTGTTGATAAACGTAGAGCTAGAGCAGGTGTTAGTGAAGTTATGAATATTATTGGTGATGTAGAAGATTGTCATGCAGTAATAGTAGATGATATTGTTGACAGTGGTGGAACATTATGTAATGCGGCAAAGGCAATTATAGATGCTGGTGCATTAAGTGTAAGAGCATATATTACACATGGTGTTTTAACTGGTGAAGCATGTCAAAGGGTTGAGAAAAGTGTATTGGAAGAATTAGTAATCACGGACAGTATTGATTTTAGATGTCCTAATGATTGTAAGAAAACACGAATGGTAAGTGTGGCAACAATGTTTGGTGAAGCTATTAGGCGAGTATCAAACGAAGAGAGTGTAAGCAGTTTGTTTACACAGAAAGTATAAGGAATAGAATATGGAATTAATTTTTCAAGTTATATGTGTTGTGAGTGTAATGTTGTTATGGTTCATAATTGTTATGATGATTGCTAAAAGAACTGTAGGCAAAGATGCAAAAACATGGCAAATATTTACATATTTATTTTTTGCAGGCCCTGTAGGTTGGGCAGTAGTTGCAATTATGGGTATGATGGAACTTATAGAAAAAGTATTTCCAGGTTTATTTAAAGGGAATAAGAAATGAAAAACGTAAAGTTTAAAACAAAAGATCGTAAAGCAGTAATAGTTGAAGAAACACATTATGTTGTAAAAATGTATGTGGGTGACGAATTAGTAGAAGAAAGATCAATGGGCGACCATAGTAAACGTTACGCAGAAGATTGTGCTGAGAATTGGGAAAACGGCATAATTTAATTAGGAGATAGTATATGGAAGATTTGCACGTATCGTGGGATGAATATAATAAAAAAGTAGAAGAGTTAGCAATGCAAATCCATACTGATGGATATAACTTTAATCAAATAGTTTGTATAGCAAAAGGTGGACTAAGAGTGGGAGATGTACTAGCTCGTATTTTTGATGTACCATTAGCAATAATTTCAGTTGAATCATACAGCGGTACAGGTGTTAAAGATAAGCAAGGTGGTATTACATTTAGCAGAGACCTTGCAAAAACAACACCTAATATAGGTTCAAAAGTTTTATTAGTAGATGATTTAGCAGATTCAGGTGTAACACTTGAGAAAACTCTTGAATGGCTTGAACATTATTATGGGTTTTATATGGAAGAAGTTAGAACAGCGGTTATATGGTCAAAAGCAGTATCAAAATTTAAACCATATTATGCAGTCGATTACTTAAAAGGGTCACCCTGGATTCATCAACCTTTTGAGAAATATGAAACAATGAATATTAAATATACCAAGCAAAAAGAGGAATAATTAATGTCTACTGATTATGTAGAACGATTGCGAAAACAAGGACTATACGAACTTTCCTATGAACCTAAATCTTTTTGGGAATATAGTAGAGGTAATAGCATAGACAAACTTGTAGATGATATTAAATCCTTTGATTTTAAAGATATAAAAGATCACGATCATTTTATCAAAAGCGGAAGAGGTTCGTTCCTCTCAAAGTTCAACTCTGAGTATGCAAAAAGAATAATTGAAATGTGGTCTAAAGAAGGCGATGATATTGTAGACCCTTTTTCAGGTAGAAGCTCTAGACCGTTAGTGTCCACATTAATGGGTAGAAATTATGTAGGGTTTGATGTTATAAAAGATAATTTACAAGAAGCAGAAGAACAATATAATACTCTTAAAAAAGAAAGACAATTAGGTAAGTTAAAGTTAATCAATACCAGCAGTGAACACATTGATGAACATTTACATGAAGGTGTTGCTGATATGATAATGACTTGTCCACCATACTTTAAGATAGAGAAATATGAAAGTGCTGATGGACAATTAACAGACATACAAACATACGAAGGATTTTTAAAAACTTATAAAATTATTTTAGAAAAAAGCATTAAAATATTAAAACCAGGTTGTTTCTTTGTTATTGTATTAGCAAACTTTAGAGATGGTAAATTACGTGATTTTTGTAGTGATACTAAAGACATATTAAAAAAACATTTAACATTCCATGATGAAATAATTTTAGAAATGAGTCCTGCAAAAAGACATCCGTTATATACACAAGCAATTACGAATTTAAATTGTTTAAAGACACACGAGTATTGTTTAGTTTTTAGAAAAGAGACTAATAAAGAAGATTTAATAAAAAGAAATAATGATATAAATTGGAACAGACCATTAGTCAAAGATGTGTACCGTAATAAAAATAGGTTGTTTTGGGCTAAAGGTAAAAAGGATTGGCTTGATGAAAAATTAGGCATATCTAATAAGAATTCATATTTTGACAAGTTATTTGAGGAGGATATTTAATGGCTATTGACTTGTGGGTTGAAAAATATAGACCAACTAATGTTGAAGAGTATGTCTTTAGGGACGATTCACAACGTAAACAAGTACAAGGTTGGATAGATGATGGAGGCATTCCACATCTACTTTTTAGTGGTAGCCCAGGTACAGGTAAAACAACACTAGCAAAGGTACTTATAGCAGAACTTAAAGTAGAAGGTGCTGATGTACTGTATATTAATGCGAGTCGTGATAACGGTGTTGAAATGATTCGTAAAAGAATTAGTGCATTTAGTGAAACTATGCCATGGGGCGACTTTAAGATCATTCTACTTGATGAGGCTGATCATATTAGTCCAGAAGGTCAAGCGGCATTGCGTGGTGTAATGGAACAATATCATGCAAGTGTAAGGTTTATCTTAACTTGCAATTGGCCCAACATGATTATTCCTGCATTGCACAGTAGATGCCAAGGATTTCATATTGAACAGTTAGACCAAACTGATTTTACAGTAAGAGTAGGTGAGATTTTAGCAGAAAATAATGTTAAGTTTGATATAGATACATTAGATGCAATGGTTCGTGCTAATTATCCTGATTTACGTAAAACTATTAATACAGTACAAATGAGTGTCATTGATAATGAACTCACTCTACCAGAAGATGGTAGTAATACAGCAGAATGGCGTGTTAAAATGGTAGAATTATTCAAAGAAGGTAAGATACAAGATGCACGTAAACTTATCATTGGAAGTGCTAGAGCAGATGAGTACAATGAGATATTTACGTGGTTATACAGAAACTTAGATTTGTATACTAATGATAATTTCCAATATGATAGTTGTGTACTAGCAATTAGAGAGGGTATGATTAAACATACTCAAGTAGCAGATCCGGAGATTAATCTAAGTGCTACTATGGTAGAAATTGCAAGAACACTAAATGGAAAAAATACCTAACCTTTTACTTAATGTAAACTACAAAGGTACATGTGGTCAATCAAGTATATTACAGCACCTATTAACCTATTCAGATAATGTGGGTATATTCCCACAACACCTAAACGAAATAGCACAACAAAGATGCTTTCTATATAGAAACAAAGAGCTAATGATCAGCAATGCTGATCAGAATGCAGAGCGAGTAGTTGGTATTGTTAGTTTATTACCTAATTATACGGACACAATAAACCACGAAAATTATTTAGAATTATTAGAAGAATACTTGAGTGAATGTACAGATATTGAAAATGAACCTATATTAAATAGTGATTTTAAATTTTGTTTACCTGGTAGTGTTGAAATAGGTAACTTAGCAACTAAACACCCTAATCAATGTATGTATTTTACAAAGCAACCACGCCCATTATACATATATGATCATAATATTAGGTATGAGCCAGATAACACTAATATTATTAATAAAGATAATCTAGATAAGTTAATTTTCCGTTATAATTTACCATGTACAACATATAAGGATTTTCTTTCTCAAATGGGAGAGAAGATTTCCCCCCAGAAGCCTGTTCAGGCGTCTAATTTTATCGATAACAAGCCATTTACGTTATGCAATATGGCGTTAGAGCATGGAATCGACTATACAATAGAAGAAGGTGTGAACCTTTTTACCAAAGAATTTTTGTCAGTAGGGCGTATTGACGATTTTTCAAAGATAAGCAATGTCACATTATTTGAAATAAATGAGTTAACAGCTAGTGTTAATACCAGTACCGAGTACTATAAATACGTATGTGACAGCTTAGAGATTTCAACGAACCTCGAATTATTCGAAGAGTTCCATGATATATTTGTTAAAGCTGATACAGAAGATAGATTGAAAATAATTACTAGAAGCGATTTTTTAACGAATATATTGTGTAATGAGACCAATAAAAATTGATAAAAGTTTAGAATACTTTGGAGAGCAAATATCATACAAAGTCTCAGGAACAATAGAACAAGTACAGCAATTAGTAAAAGAATATCAACCTAAAAGAGTAATATTTACTGAAACTAGTAGATATAAAGACTTTGATACGTGTGTCGACCAAAGTGCATTTGTTCAAGTTTATTTACTGTTTGAGGAAGAACAGGCAATGCTTTTTCGTTTATCTAAAGAAGTATAAGATAAATATTAGTAACTTTAAGTTACTTTTAAATGAGAGGAAGTTGAATGAAGAAGAGATTTTTAGTTTGGTGGTTAATTGTTGTCATGCAGTTAATCGGATTTGGAACAGCAGTTTACTACAATGCAATACCGTTCCTTCTAGAACATGACATAACAAGACTTAGTTTTGTTATTATGACAATGTGGCTAATTGCAACATCAAGTATCGGCTACAGAAGTTTCAAGAATAGAAATGATTTTGAAACCCCATGGTTCATTGGCGAGTCATGTATGACCGTTGGTATGATAGGAACCGTTGTTGGTTTCATGCTCATGCTTGGCAGTAGTTTTACTGAGATAGACCCTAATAATGTAGAAAGCATGAAACGGGTTATTATTGACATGGCGGCTGGTATGAGTACTGCTCTATTAACAACATTATGTGGCTTGGTAGCCAGTTTGGGTGTTAAAGTGCAAGTAATTATACAAGAGCAAGAATATGCATAAAGACGAAAACTTCTTTTCAGGAAAAAAAAGACGAACAGGTTCTAACTTAGCATTCAATGATCTTTTATTTAATGTTTTAATTGGCTTTGTTATGCTATTTGTTATAGCATTTCTTCTTATTAATCCTATAGCAAAAAAAGCAGATATTCCAGTTAAGGCAGAATTTATTATTGTGCTAGAATGGGATGAGGAAGCCACAGATGATGTGGATTTATGGGTCCAGTTGGACGATAAACTTCCAGTAGGATTTAGCAATAGAGAAAACACACCATTACATTTAGACAGAGATGATTTAGGTACAACAAATGACAAAATTGTTATTGATGGTGTAACACATATTATTAAAACAAATAGAGAAACTACAACCGTTAGAGGTATTATACCTGGTGATTATTATGTTGTAGTACATGCATATCATAAAAAAGAAATAACTATTCCTTATACAGTTACAGTTATAAAGGTTAATCCGTTTAGACAGATATATAGTTTAACAGGAGTACTTATGGTAGATAGAGAAATAAATAGATTGCCAGCATTTACAGTAGAATCTAATGGCAGAGTAACGTCAGTATTTCAACATTTTAAACATGTGGTACCATCGAGAAACCATTTAAGAGAAGATGGTCCAGACAGCGATGATTACACTGGAGCAACAGGACCCGGAGGAGAATAATGGATATACTTATTGAAAATATGATTTATGGATCTATAGGTTTGCTTTTTGCATTAGCAGTACTTACTGTATATGCATTAATACAATTAGGAAGAAACAATGTTTTAACATTCTTCCTTATTCCACTTGCACTAGTGGCTAGTATATATACCAGTTATACATTATTTGCATTACAAGGAACTCCTATTAATAGCCTACCCGAGGGCAACGTAGAAGTTGTATGGGTAGAAGTGCAAAAACCAGAAATTTTCTTTACAGTAAGGCATTTTGGCGAAACAGAACCTACATATTATGCTATACCTTATACAGATAAGAATGCTAAAGAAATGGATAGATTACTGAAAATGATGATGAAAGGCCAACGTGTTGAAGGCGAATTCCAGAAGGGAGATCCTGATACAGGAGATTTATCTAAAGATCCTGATAGAATACATTTTGATGATATAGAACGACATCCATTACCAGAGAAAAAGCAAGTATTAAGAGAGGCTGGTGTATCGAGTAGAATGGTAGATGAAATACATAATCAGGAAGACGAGGGAGAAAATCCAACACGTAATTATAATGGTGCGTATGATGAGAATGGCATACCATGAGAGTCTCCAGAGACATTATCTACCAAGATGAATGAGTACAGGTTACTAAGTCCTAGGAACTGGTGATATGCACATTTGCAGAATATATAGGCATATGCGTCAAAATGGATATACAAAAGAACAGGCTAGAGCTTGGATATATATTTTAAAGCATGATTTAATTTAGAAGCCCTTGATATACAAGGGTTTTTTTGTGATTAAACAGGTTGACATAGCCAAGAAATCTTGTTATAATAGTATTATAGAAATTAAAAAAGGACGGTTAAAATGATTAGAGAAAAACAACCACAAAATGAGATAGTTATAGATTTAACTGGTCCAGATGGCAATGCATTTGCCTTAATGGCTTATGCTAAAAGGTATGGAAAAGAACTTGGTTTAGATTACAAAACTATTATAGCAGAAATGTCAGAGGGAGATTACGAAAACTTAGTTCAAGTTTTTGATAATTATTTTGGTGAATATCTAGTTCTTGAGAGATAAGCAATATGAACTACATCGAAGTAACAGGCGGCACTAAAAGTCAGCAAGAAAAAGTCCATTCAATGGTAGAGTACTGCATTAATAAGTTAATGCCTAGAATGCGAACTTTAGAAATAGAAGTTAAAATTAAAAATATAGAGAAAAAAGAAGATGCAGATGGGTATTGTTTGCGTAATACACCTAGAGATTTTGAATTAGAAATTAGTAATAATCAAGGTTTGCGTAAAATGCTCGAAACTGTTGCACACGAAATGGTTCATGTAAAACAATATGCCCGTAATGAAATGAACGATTGGGTTCATGATGAAAAATATTATAAGTGGAAAGGCACTTCAGTACCTGAGAAAACTAACTATTGGGATTTACCTTGGGAAATAGAAGCAAATGGTATGGAAATAGGACTGTTCGTACGTTGGGCTCAAGATAATGGTTATGCTAAAAAAGCCTGGACACAAATTTAATTCTTTAGTTTTGTAAAAAAATACTCACGTTCTGAATACTTAGTTTTAAGCCAATAATCAGTTTTACCTGTACTAAAAGTTTTATAAATCTCATAATAATATCCAACCCACACAATTTTTTTACTAGTCATGCGTTTTGGTAACCATGTCCATTTTCTTATTTCCTTAGGAAATCCAACAGCGTGGATTGAAGACCGGTCCCAATTCTCACCTCGTCTTTGTGTATCAATAAAATCTTTCCATTCTTTATCCAAATGATTTATCTCCAGGCCACAATCCCATTTTAGTACCTGCTTTACGTTTTGGAATCTTACTATCAGCACTTGATACACAAGCACCAGTTATACATTTAGTAGGCCCATCAAATAATTTAAATCCTGTTTCAATATTTCCTAAAGGTTGGTCATGACAACTATAACTACGTTTTATACTTCCAT
>Ga0315318_10001359_pt1 | contig 10694 bp, 10 predicted proteins | sample M1200m3416metaG_FD_203703 | JGI IMG/M metagenome (GOLD analysis project Ga0315318, IMG submission 203703) | Ammonia-oxidizing marine archaeal communities from Monterey Bay, California, United States - M1 200m 3416 | ecosystem: Environmental > Aquatic > Marine > Coastal | place: USA: California... | reverse complement strand
GGTCCCTCCACCTTGATCACATCGGCACCCATATCTGCAAGGAAACGTCCACCATACGGTCCCGCCCAGACCTGCGTCATATCTATCGCGCGAAGCCCATCAAAAGGTAGTGTCGGAGTACTCGTCGAATCACTAAGACACGAAGATGTCGACACGTCCTTTGAGACTTCTTCAAGAATCTCAGATGTATGTTGACCTATGAGTGGAGATGCGGCAGGTTCCCCACGATTCTTATCTCCAAACTGAATGGGACCGGAAGGTACCAAGTAGTCACCGAAGATTGGATGATCTACAGATTGCCAAAATTCAATCTCTTCGTAGTGGGGCCATTTTAGTAATTCTGCAGGAGTTGGTATGACTGAGAACGGAGCTCTGTAATTAGAAGCGATTTTAAATATGTCTTCGGCTGTATGTTGGATGGTAAATGCAGGGATAAGGTGACTAAGAAGCTCGTTGGCCTCGATTGCCCATCCGCCGTTGGCAAAGATTGGATCGGTTTTAAGATCTCCATGTCCCATTGCATCTAATACTGAATTTGTCTGCCGTGGCATCGATGCCACACCTATCCAACCATCAGCTGCCTCATGAATGCCCCACATCGCGCGTGCAGAATTTCCGGTTCGGACACCTTCGCCACCAAACCACAGAGCGACGGGACCGGCTCCTTCCAGAGTGGCGGCTTGAACTTCTTGCACAGACATATCGAGAATGTCTCCTTGCCCGGTCATTTTTGCAGCGTAGAGAGCAGTGATGAGACCACCAAAAGCCTGCAGGCCGGCCTGATAATAAGCCTGATGTCCGGCAGTCAGAAGCGGCGGTTTATCGGGGTCGCCAGCCATGTAGAGTTGGCCACCGGCCGCAGCGGCGGTGAGTGCGCTTGCGGTCCAGTGTCGTTTTGGTCCCGTTTGCCCATATGGAGTTATGTGGCAGACGACGAGCGAGTCTTTTTCTTTTAATAACGCGTCCAGATCTAAGTTGTGTGCGGCAAGCCAGTCGGGCGTATAGCCATCGATGACTGCATCTGACGTCAGGATGAGCTTTCGCAAAGACTCAATACTGGATGGATTATCGAAATCAATTTCCATCGATCTTTTGGCTGTGCCAAGATAGCCGAAAAGCACACTGGAATTTGGATCACGGGCGTCGTCAGTCCACGGAGGAAGGTGTCTAATCGCATGACCTTCTTTAGGCTCGATGATGATGACGTCGGCGCCGTATATTGCAGATAGACGGCCGGCGAATGCAGACGCGACATCCGTACCCAGTTCTACTATCCTCAGTCCCTTGAGTGGATTCTCAGGATTTGTGTCCGCCATATCGTCTCTCCCACGGTGAAGCTGTACGTTCAGTCAAAAGAAACAGCTAATCGAAGTGTTTGACGTATTCTAATAGAACTGTTGTAAAAAACCAAAGGTTCTTAGTAACCTGTATCTATCTGGCTAGAATTGTCGAAATAGACCTGCAGACTTGGTAAATAACGGAAGAATAAGTCAGCCTTAAATCCATCTTCAAGATCATTGCGGTGAATTGGCTCGTCATATTTTAGATCGAGAGTGTTGAGGGTCCAGTCAAGACTTGCTGTACCATTCTTTCTAATATCCTTAAGCATGTCTTTCCATTGGGCAGGTTCGAGCTCGATTATGAAGTCACAGTCACGCATCTCATCTTCTTCGATTTCCCGTATCTCGTGGATGTTCAGAACCTCAAAATTAGCCTGCACGATTGAATTACCTGACTTGAACGCGACTACCGCATCCAATCTACCAAACTTCAGGTATTGAGCATCCATTCGTGTAATGGCAGCTACAGCCTCAAACCAAGCGACCGAAGGGAACTTGGTTTTTTTTGCAGTTGCTCTTTTTGCGGGTGTTTTTGTTGCCATTTGTGTGTCTCCCTTTGTTCTAGTTTTATCTATAGCATCAGCACGTTATCTTGTTAAAAATCAACCGGATCGCCCGGATCCTCCACAGCATTAAAGGGTGTCATACGGTTCAGATGCCTCATGGGTTCCGCTTCAGGTGTGCGAGCCATGTGGTCCTCCACCATTCGCTTATAAGCCGGATCGATTGTGCGTATTTTATCGAGTTCGCTCTGGGGCGTTGCGAACGTACTTAGACGACGCTTTAAATTTCCACCGCAGGCTTCGCAGCTATTCGGCTCGCTCTGTCCCCGCCGAATAAGCACTTCGGAGACGTTTTCACAACCCACGCAATCATAGTTATAAAGAGGCATAAGACTGGTTTCTATAGATTATTTCTTACCACTATTTTTTTGCATAATTGCTGCTACCTGCGCGCGCATTTCATCTGGAGTGGCATGTCCAGTCATTGGAACTCCCATAAGAATCCCTGCCCAAGCACCTGATCTGGTTTGAGCCTCTCGTCCCAGGTTTGCCTGATTACATTTGTCGATGTAGGTTTGTACGAAATACTGCTGGAGTTCGAGGACCATCTCCATGCCTTGATCCATATTTTCGACGCCATCTCCAAAGATAATCGCGAGAGCTTCCCAAAGTACAGAATCATTGAAATCAGAAAGCTGCGAAAACTCAGCAACTGTGAGGCCCGCATTAAAGACTGTAGTCAATTCTGGTTTTTTCGATATTGCAAATCGAATATGGTCACACGCATAAGCTGACTTGCGCATTATGTCCGGTAGAACCCTAAACGCTAACTCTCGATCAGCCTCAGTGGGTCCATAAACAGACAAGTACCGGACAATAGCCTGCATGAGTGAACCTCGAAGGAGCCACATAAAAAGAACAGTGTTAGACCAGCTTCCGTAGGACTCAAGACACGCACGGTTCATTCGACCCGGGCTCTCGAGCATCATGCCCGCACCGTTAAGCATTGCTCGTTTACGGTAGCCCTCCTCCATTCGAGATGAGTCGTAGACTGCAGTGGATAGGAAGTATTTGACCTCGTGATAACCAGGACTAAGGTTTTGCAGCCATGCTGAAACAACCTCAGTTTCCACCGACCCCCAGTTCGAAAGTTCAGTGGCTACCTGCGCAATTGCAACTTCAACATCGTCCGAAAGGCCGTGTCCTGTATCCCAAGGGATATCGGTCGCGCTGGCCCAGCGTCGGGAAATGGCTTCTTCATACAGGTACGGTGAAGAATCGGCCCACTGTTCATATTTGTCTTGAATGTAGTAGCCGCCGATGTTTCCCGCACTCACCACCGGAACTGCTCCACGTGGAAGGCGGTTTCGATGTGGGATATGCTCTGGGATATCGCCGTAAATTCCAATGTTTATTCCGGCGAGGGTAAGCCCACCACCGTATTTTTCTGGGAGAGCCTTAGTGCCCCACTGAAACGTATTTCCCATCCAGCTGAGATCTGGTAAATCAGGAAGAGGATTACCCTCGTAGTCAGTTTGTTGACTAGGTTCGACCACTTCTGACTTTCGGACCTCAGGTTTATTAGCGGTTTTTGCCTTTTTTGCTTGTGCCATAGGACACCCCCAATTTTGATCAAAGTAAGAGCCTAGCGTGTAATAACAAGTGTTATTACACGCTAGGCTCTTATATTTTAGATTTAGGCAGAGATATATTCAGTCAAACCCGGAGCGGATCGGCCATTTGTGAAACGCTCACCAAAACCTGCTACCTTGATTCGCTGGATGTACTCCTTAACCTGGCGTTGTCGGACCGCACCAGCAATCTGCTCACCTTCTCGGAGAGATGCTTCATCCTTACCACCACCCAGTAGAGTCAGGATTGCGGCATTCGATGGGGTACCTCGGACGGCTGGATTCTGACCGCCTGTGCCGGCGACCAAACCAAGTTCAATCTCATCAAGATAGGAGTGAATTTCTTCACTTCTTTCTGGGTCCGTTTGAGACACATACTGTAAGTGCATCACACCGAACGCAACATGCCGTGATTCATCAGATGCAGCGAGACGATAGATAGCCTTCTCCGCATTGTTGTAGGCCATTCGTTCACCCATTCGGAAAATGGAGAGCACTAAGCCTTCTCCGGAAATATGAAGTCGCGCTGACATTTCAGTAAAGTCACGCGCAGAGTCAATAGATGCTCCGGCGAGCGCGGCACTAGAGTTCTGTTGTAGCAAACCACCACCGTTAGCTAGAGCTCGCTTTCTAAAGACGTCAGCATGTCGAGCCTCGTCCATGATTTGAGAAATCAGGAACATTCGTGGTTCGTAATAATCGGGAGAAGTTTCACTGATCCAGCGGCCAGGAACATCACCAGCAACAAACTCAACTTCAGTTAAAAATGTAGCAAGTTGGCACTCAGCCTGCTCGATTTCATCAGGCAGCTCTTCAAGCTCATTCCAAGGTATATCAGTCGCGGAGGACCACTGTCGCTGCACAGCTTCTTCATATAGCTGAGCACCATTCTTTAACCACACGTCCGCCTTAGTACGAATTCCGTACTTACCAATTCTCGCTGCACTTGGTCGAGTTAGCGCACCCCGTGGTCTACCCGTGACATTATTGGTCCACTCTGGCACTTCAGCAAATGGTCCAGAGTCAACATCTTGTAAAAGTAACCCGCCACCATTTGATGGAGTTTCTAGTTCTTCACCGAACGTCTCACGCTGCTGTAACCAGTCGAGTTTGTATCCGTTGTTCTTCCCATAGTCGAGCAATTGCTCGAAGGTGTTTGGGGTTGCGGTGTTCGCTTTGGACTTTGTGGCCATACTTGGACCTCCCTTGTTTGCAACTTTCGTCACGTCTTTCGTATACCTGAAACCTAATATACGGGATTTTTCATAATTTTGAAACACTTTTACGTCTTTTTTGTGACTTAATTATAGATTTGATCAATAAAGGGTAAGAGTAATCTCAACCTCACTAAAGTTCAGATTGACTTCGTCCTTATATTTCGGGGCCTGTAAACGACTAAGGAACTACTTTTCACTATGACATTTGGGCGAACCTGTGTTGTATGACGACTGTACAGGCAGCTGATACTAGCCGACATTAATCAGGTACGGTGGTAATTCGGCGCTGGGAAGCTGATATGTCCACCGATAAGCGACCAAATGATCAGGTAGTAGTTGTTAGAATCAAAGTGAAGTGATGCCGTTGACAAGTCGACTCGGGCCTTAATGTTGTGGGACAAATCGAAATTTGTATTAATTAAGAATCTCGTTGGGCGTGACTGCCTGTGGTGCCGGGAGTGGGACTCGAACCCACACAAGGAAATTCCTCGGCAGATTTTAAGTCTGCTGCGTCTGCCAATTCCGCCATCCCGGCACGTCCTCGGTTGTAGTCGAGGGAATTGCTTTGGAGGCGCCGACCGGAATCGAACCGGTGATAAAGGTTTTGCAAACCTCTGCCTTACCACTTGGCCACGGCGCCCTTAAGCACTACGAAGTCTATCAAAAGAATCGTCTAACAAGAAACTAGCGTGCTCAAATAAGTCAAGTGATATGGTGCCCGGGATGAGATTCGAACTCATACACCCAAAGGGCACTGCCCCCTCAAGACAGCGCGTCTGCCAATTCCGCCACCCGGGCATGGATTTCGGAGGTTTTGGCAGGGGAGACAGGGATCGAACCCGCGACCTACGGTGTTGGAGACCGTCGCTCTACCAACTGAGCTACTCCCCTACGACCAATCGAAATCATCGATGTGACCCTGTCGACTCTAGGGGGCAAACCTCACGAGGGCAAGTAAGTGTGGTCGGTATACCGCTTTGGCCTAACTATCGATCACGGTTTTCATCAGTATGGTGGAATCACCGCATAGGCCGTCGACGTCTAATTGCAGAGCCAGTGCTACGTCGGACTCTTCTCGGATTGTCCAGGTGTACAGCTTCAGGAAGTCCGGGATTTGTTTTAGTTCATCTGATGAACTTTCGGCGAGGAGAGGCAGGTGGCCCGAAATTGCGTTGAGACTCAGTGTCTCAGCGACATGGACCGCAGCAGGTATTCCGGTTTGATCTGAGTAGTATGGGGCCAGACTCGTCTCCGTGAAATTTAGAGCTATATGTGCCTCTGGCAATTTCTGTCTGATTTCAGCAGCTACCAATGGTAAAAATGTCCAAATTTGAAGTCTATATGTAATTGGGCCATCGGCTAATGCGGCAATGACTGCATCGATCCCATCGTCAGTCTTTAATTCCACAACTGGACTAATCAAGTCCTCTATGGTGATAAGTGCCTCAGATAGACTTGGGTACATACGGGTTTCATAACTATTTGAGAAGCGATTAACTTCCGAAAACTCTAAGGTACTAATTAACGGGTTGTTTGGCATTTCGTGAATATTTGCATCGTGCGCCAAGATGGGCACGCCGTCTTTTGTGATTCGTACATCGAACTCAACGCCATCGGCTTTATTTTTTATTGCAGCTCGTATTCCGGCTAGGGAATTTTGAGGCTCGTCTGCCATTTCTGTTCGATGGGAAATGATTAGTGGCAAGTGGATCTTTTTATCAACGCTGTGACTTGAGGAAGTCTTCGAGATCATCCATGATTTCGTCAGTTGCTGGGAGACTATTGGTTTCGCCTTCCTCGGTCGGGCGCGATAATTCGCCAGCGGCAGCAGCTTCGTCATACCGAGTCTCGAGCTGCTTTACGTAGTCCGCGGCTTCGCTTGACCCGGTGAGAGCCTCTCTCATCCGATCCTCGAATATCTCCATTTCATCATTCATCCGATCGTAGGAGAATGTTAGTCCATAACCTTTCGATATAAGTTCGAGAAGAGCCCTTGATATCCGCGGATTTTTCATCTCGGCGACATAGTGTGGCGTTTGGACCAGTAAGGAGGCATTACTCCACCCATTTTCACGAGCCAAAAGATTGAACACACTCATAATTCCGATATCACCCTGATAGCGGGACGTACCAGGGATTTGTAGCCCGAATATACGCTCCCATTCGGCTTCTGAGGCTGAGAGCTGAATCGGGGCAGGGCGAGTATGTGGAACAGCAGACGGCAGGGCACCGAACGTGATTAGTTCTTGGCAGCCAAGCTTTTCTAAAAGTCGGAGAGTTGAGTTTGTGAATAACCGCCAACGGAGGTTCGGTTCAGTCGCCTCAAATAAGATAAAGTCTCGCTCTGCGCCGGGCGGACTCGCGTAGTAAATACGATTGGAAGGCCAAGCGATCTTTCGTAATCCTTGTTCTGTTTTAACCTTAGGACGATTCATTGTGAAATCATAAAAGGCCTCGGATTCAAACTCGGCTAGCGGAGCCGCATTCCATTCCTTTACTAAGAACTTAACAGCATCGACGGTTTCTCCGGAGCGGTCAGTAAATCCTTGAAACGCTGCTATACAAATGGGATTTTTTAATAGTGGAAGTTCATCCAGTAACTTGAGTACGTCCGAGTTAGTTTCTTTGTCCATGTTTCCTCTTGGTCGACTATACCTTGTCTATAGAATATTCGAAGCCTTACTTACAGAGCAGGGATCTGATCTACTCTGAGCGTAGCCAGTACATATTGCCACCTATTCCTTCTCAAAGTTGGCTGTAACCAGAGCCATTTGTATCAATACCACGTCCTTGTCCATCAGTGATCCAACCGAACTCCTGTAGAATTTCTTGGCTATATGTTACTCGGCCAGAGATAACCTCAGTTGCCTCAGATGCCAGCAAAAGCGTTGCTTTCGCCATGAGCATTGGCGACTCTCCACGTGGGTCATCCAAACCATCCACAAGTTTGTGATAGATAGTCCCTGGTGTTGGGACGACCTGGGATGGAGATAAGGCTGTAACACTTATGCCGTTAGAAAATACTTCTTCCGCTAAGCCTTGTGTGAATCGTTCCAGTGCCGCTTTGCTTGCGCCGTACATCACCCCACCTCTTGCAGTTGAATTTGGGTACGGACCCCGTCCTGGGCCGATTGCGGCACCAGAGGAAATATTTACGATAGCTCCAGATTGTTTTTCGATCATATCGGGCAGAGCGGCCTGGGATAACATGAACGGTGCATGGACGTTCACCGAGAAGGCTCGCAGCCATCTGTTGAGTGGGTAGTCCTGTATGGGAATATAGTAATTCAACGCAGCATTATTAATGAGAATATCAACTGGCCCATAAACCTCTCGCGTTTCGTTAATCAACTGAATACAGTCGTCGGGGTTTGAGACGTCGGCTGCGACTGGATGAGCTTCGCCACCGCGTTCTTTTATTAGACTGACTGTACGATTGATCGAACCTTCGAGCTGATGGTCGCCCTCGGCCAAGGTTCTCGCGCTACAGATAACCTTGGCCCCTTCTTCGGCGAATAGTTCTGCGATGGTTTGCCCGATGCCGCGACTCGCTCCCGTGATAATCGCAACTTTTCCATTTAATTTTGTCATTTATCTGTAGCTCTCTTTCGTATTCTTCCGGCGATGATTGTCGTGTTAATTAGTGTCCTTGCATCATGAAATCAGCTATACGCTCTCCGATGACCATCACCGTCACATTGATGTTGGCGCGAACACACTCGGGCATAACCGAAGCATCGGCAAGCCGTAAGCCCTCAAACCCATGGACTTTGCCATATTGGTCAGTTACCGCCATCGAATCTGTTGCAGGCCCCATTTTTGCTGTACACGAGATGTGATGGCCTGTTCCAACATTTTTTCTAATCCAGCTTTCTAGGGCTTCGTCGGATTCTAGATCAGTATCCAACAAGTATGGTCTGCTCTCGATAATTTCCTTCATGGACGGATGATTCTCCAGGCTAACGAGCATCCGAATACCATCCTTATACCTGCGCATGTCTTCCTCTTCATCCAACATGTTGTAATTCAGCACGGGGGGATCTCTGTAATCAGCAGAGCTTAGTTTAAGTTCGCCCTTCGAGAGTGCGAGATTGAGACCTAAGCCGGCAGAGATACCAACTGGGTCGATGAAACTTTCACCTAACTCACGAGCTCGACTCGCAGCATGTTGCATGTAGACGATCATGTCATTTTCGATCTCGGATCCTTCGGCGGTGTACCTAAGTAAAACCTGAAGTCGGGGTCCCACGGGGTTTAATTCAACATCAGGTTTTGTTTTCCAAGTGACCTGAGTTAGAGGGTGATCGGCTAGGTTTTGCCCAACACCAGGTACATCTTTTATGCACTCTATACCAAATTCTTCCAGGTGCGCTTGCGGACCCACTCCCGATAACATTAATAACTGTGGGGTGCCTATAGCACCTGCAGTGAGTACGATTTCGTCACCCTGTACCGTGAACTCCTCTCCATCTGAGACTGCGATGACGCCAGTCGCTCTCGGTGTATTACCAGTCGCATCGAAGAGTACACGCTTTATCAACACATTTGCCCTGATTGTTAGATTAAGCCGATGCCGAGATAGCCCAAGATATCCGATAGCCGTGGACCATCTAATTCCATCTGGACTGTTTAGAGGCAGAGGTCCAACTCCGGTAGTATCGGGAGCGTTTGCGTCTTCACAAAACGGAAATCCTGCATCAAGTGCCGCATCAGTGAACGCCCGAGAACCAGGAAGCCAAGTATCTTCTGGATAGCGAACACAAATAATCGGCCCACTACTTCCATGAAAATCTCCAGGATTATTTTCATACGTTTTGTCGGTCTCAATTTTGTTGAAATACGGCATGAGATCCTGAAATCCCCACTTATCGTTTCCAGCTTCCGCCCAATCGTCATAATCTTCTTCGATACCTCTTAAGAAAATAGTCCCGTTTATAGCACTTGAACCGCCGGTGACTTTGCCTCGCGGTATGTCGATTATATTTCCCGCAGTGGAGGTTGCTTTGTACTGCCAGTTATGATCACTATCCCAAATTGACGTGGTTGATTTATAGCCGTACTTGACCTCTTCGGGGAGATCTTCAATACCGTTGTAGTCAGGCCCTGCCTCAAGCAAGAGAACACTAGTATCAGGATCTTCAGACAGTCTGGTGGCAAGAATTGCACCTGCTGATCCGGCTCCCACTATGACATAGTCGTATTTCATGAATATCCTCCTTGTGGTGTCGGCTGATTCTAGCACCACCTGAATGAATTGAGGCTGCGGTTGCGGTCTGGCCAAAAAAAGTGCTAGTTATTGGATCGATAATTCTGCCAAATGAGCAACGAACAACTTAGAAGGCACAAGTATCAAGACAGAACAATTTCGGTGGTATTGAATACCAAACTCACGACCAGAGAGGTTTCGCTCCGGCTTGCGCCACTATCTCAAGAGATACGGGGAGCAATTAATATGGACTTGTATCGGCCGGTTGAGCGACTGACACGAATGGTTGATTAGTGTGTTTCGTCCGGCGTGTCTTGTTCAGTAGTGCTGGACAATTCACCCTCGATCTCACTAAGTCTCTTAGCTATCTGATTGACGGAATCTAGAAACTCACTTGAGTCCTCTGAGTCATCAGATGAGTCACCAATTGACCCCAAAAACGCTGGGAGCTTAATTCCTACATTTTCAGTGAGTTTATGAATCGGTGGGAGTGAACCGGCTAAGCCTGATAGAAAGTCTGCTGTGGAGTTGCCTCGCCCAGATTTCGAACCTCCAGCGGAATCCCAAACTGTAATTTGATCAATTTTCAAATTCGAAATTGCCTTGACTTGCTCTTCAACTAGTTTTGGCAATTGTTCCGTGACCATCAGCAGGGACGCAAGTTCAGGAGTTCCTCCTGATTTGGCAACCATCTCGCCAATACCCTCTGCTCGTTTCGTTAGTTGCGCCAGTAGTCCGAGCGCCTCAGCTTCCATTACAGCGCGTTGTCCGTCTGCCTCACCTTGAGCGATTCGCCT
>Ga0315318_10001357_pt1 | contig 10695 bp, 9 predicted proteins | sample M1200m3416metaG_FD_203703 | JGI IMG/M metagenome (GOLD analysis project Ga0315318, IMG submission 203703) | Ammonia-oxidizing marine archaeal communities from Monterey Bay, California, United States - M1 200m 3416 | ecosystem: Environmental > Aquatic > Marine > Coastal | place: USA: California... | reverse complement strand
GTTAACTATTTTCATATGCATATTAGCATTAGAAAGAAGGACTAATTTGATTCTTATATATAGATGGCATAATGAGTAAGAATAAAGTGATGCCAGTCACTATAATGTAGAAGTAGTTATAGTAACTTATTTCCTATTAGTTAGTTATTTAACCATATGTTTGAAGTCCGCGAAAAACCGCAGCTTGTCGAAAAGGCCTTACTCGTTGGTGTCTATTATGATAAGTCGGAAGCAGATGAAGCTGCTAGTCTTCTTCAAGAATTGCGTGAGCTCGTTGAAACTTTAAACATAGGAATTGGGAAAACTACTCTCGTCAAGGTCCGCCAAACTTATCCTTCACACCTGATGGGAAAAGGTAAAATGGCCGAAATTATTGAACTGTCCAAAGAGTTGGGTTGTGACTGCATTATTTTTGATAATGAATTATCCCCAAACCAACAAAGGAACTGGGAAAATGATTCCAATATTTTAGTAATTGATCGCCATGAAGTCATTCTAGATATTTTTTCAATGCGGGCCCAATCAAAGGAGGCCCGTCTTCAGGTTCAACTTGCGCGTATGCAATATACCTTGCCAAGGATGGCTAGAATGTGGAGCCACTTGGACCGTCAGGGAGGAGGATCGGGTGGTGGTAAAGGTGGAGGGGGTGCAGCGAGAGGAGAAGGAGAAAAACAAATCGAGGTGGACCGAAGACTTGCGCGGAAAAAAATAGACCGTGCAAAAGCGGATCTGGAAAAAGTTAAAAAGCAACGCCGCACACAACGTAAGGAACGGAACCGAGCTGGCCTGCCTCACGCTGCCATAGTGGGTTATACTAATGCCGGCAAGTCCTCATTGCTGAATTGCCTGACTGAAAGCACAGTCCTTGCAGAAGATAAACTCTTCGCAACTCTGGACACTACTACGAGAAAACTGAATCTAGAAGATGGTCAAACGCTTCTACTGACTGACACAGTTGGCTTCGTGAGGAGACTGCCTCACGACTTAGTGGAAAGCTTCAAAGCTACGCTCGAAGAAGCAATTCTTGCTAACTTTCTTGTTCATGTAATAGATGGAAGTTCTAAAGACGTTCTCGATCACCATGAAACAACACTAAGCGTATTAAAGGAGCTCGGAGCAGACGAAAAAAAAATCATCTCCGCAGTCAATAAAATCGATCTCATTGATGAAAATAGGCTTTGGGAACTAAAAAATCATTTCCCTGAAGCCGTTTATATTTCGGTTAAAACTGCCCATGGAATCAGTGAATTAATGGACAGAATGGCTGATATGTTACTTCAAAATATAGTGCGTCGCAGTTTGAAAATACCTCAATCTAGACAGGATTTGGTGGCTCTTTTGCACCGAGAAGGCAAAATTTTAAGCCAGGATTATGTTGGGAACGACATAATTCTGACTGCAACTTATTCGAAACGTTTTCTTGCGAAGTTTGAGGAATTCGTTATGGCTGAAAATATGAAAGGTCCCGCTACGGGCAAATAAATAATAATTAACTAAATTATATGAAGAAAATTTGGTCCCGACTCGAAGGTGAATTAACATTAAAAGCAAACGCCATTCTAGAGTCACTTAATCCTGGAGCTGATGAAGTCGAAGTGGAGGCCTTAGAAGAATTTATTGGTCAGGAATTACCAACTGACTATAGAGACTTCGTTACATTGCACAATGGTCAGAGCCAGGAAAGTAATCCCGGTTTCTTTGATATGTTCAGTCTAATGCCACTAGATCTGGTGCAGGAATCATGGGAAGAGTTAGAAGGTCTCCGGGATGACACTGGTGAAGATGAAACTTGCCCTGGGGATTGGTTACCATTCGCTGAAGACGGAGCCGGGGACATGCTCTGTGTTGAATTAGAGAGCGGATCAATAAGCAAATATGTCAGTAATGATGAAAACGAGGAAATCGCTGACTCTTTTGAAAGCTGGTTAGCTGATATTCATGCCACCATCAAGAACGGTGAATATAACTTTGACCCAGCTAGTGGATTTGGAATTGAGCCTAAGGGCCCTGACGATCACGAAGAAGAAGAAGACCACGAAGTCGGCGACGATGATGAAGATGTCGTAATGGACAGTGATGATGATGGTGCAACGGCAATGACTTACAAATTCACTGCAAAGATGATAGAGTTATATGAAGACGAGGAAAAGGTAGGCTCTGTGCCTTGGGGAGACATTGTAAGAGTTCGCGTATCATCATATGCCGGCGACCCTCTTATTTCTATCAATCTGCCAGATGGAAATGATCATGAAGAGATCGAAATTCCAACTAGTGTAGCCAATTCAAATAAGCTCTTTAAGTTTTTAGGCAAACTCAAAGGTTGGGACAAGGACGCTTTCAAAGAAGCCTTAGCCAATACCGCCAAAGACGGTGAAATCATTGTCTGGGGATAAATTCTGAGAAATTTTCTCTTTGAAGCGCTACCAAATTAAGGAGCTTTTAGAGCTTCTGCTCTAGCATCCTCGTAAGCCTTCTTCGCTATGTCATATTTCTGTTGAACGCGGTCAGGAACTATCTTGATTGCTTTTTTCTCTCCTTCCTTCTTTGGAGGTTTTGCCTTGGCCGCAGTGTCCCGCTTTGATACTGAATAGCTAGCAATCTCCTTAAGATAGAGTTGTGCTGATGCGAGGACCGGAACAGCTTTAGGGTGAATCTTTGGCTGGATTTCCTTCATCTGGTTAGAAAGGTCCCTAACATATTTGCGCAATTCACGGTCCACAAATTTATCCAAGGAATTGCCATTTGCTGTTATTATCTGCTTGTTTACATGAGATAAGCAACGATTCAAAGAGTACGTCTTGGCAACTTTTCTTGTCTTCAAACGTGCATAAGCGTAAGCAGTCTTATTATTTTTGCTCGCCTTTCCAGCAGCAACGACCCTGCCCCATACCTGTGCATTTGAAAGCATTCGTACTGACCGATCACGGAGAACTTTCTGAGCCGCACTCAAATCATTTATTGACTTTCCAGTCCCTGATCCTTCTGAAATTTCTCTTGTGATATTCAAAGCATCCTCAATATATTCACAGGAAATTACCTGCGTAGCATTAATAATATCCCAGCTATCATCCAATATTAAATCATCAAGTATCCCGTCATCTACATTACCGGTTAATAAATAAAAACTTTGATTTATTACCGAGGCCTTTCTGCCGAGGGCACTTGGTGTCGTAAAATTGCTCTCAGGCTTAGCTTCATTCGGATCCACTCCTGCTCTTTGAGCAGCCTCAGCAGTAAGCTTAATTGCATCACCAATTGGAGCATCACAACGCTTTTTATCAACGGCATAATTCAACTTGCCTCCTGCGCCCATTCCTCCAAAGAGGACCAAATTCTCAGGAACCTTGATCCCCTTCAATAGACACTCAATAAGAAAAGCGGAGGCAAAATTTGGAGGAATGCTATCTGCCTGAATTTCATCAACGACAAAATGAACAGCTTTGTTTTTCGGCCATCCTTGACTGTAATATTTTTTGGGAAGATAAGTCATCACTGAAACCATTGGTTTATTAGTGATTTCCGGCTTGAATTCAAAACTTGCCTGCATCGGACCCCCTTCTTCAGCATCAATAATTTCCGCCTTCACTTCAGTGACTCCCATGGTAGGAACATCCTTAGTTCTGTCCATCGCCAAAATCACCTTAACCCTTGCCTCAGTAGCTAATGGCACCAGATTCTCCTTTCCTGGCTTCACTGGCAAAATCGCGCCGGGAGAAACGGGCTCAAAGGTCTCTGGGCCATCCTTTCCTGGCTTGTTTGTGGGAGCCTTTAATTTGGTAACATTCTCCTCGCTCGTTGCCATTTGCTCTGGAGAAGTGAGGTTGATCTGAACAAAATCTCCTGAACGAATCACTTTACCGTGAACGTAAATTTGTTTGGCAATGACGCCGTCAATGCCCCAGTCTTCCTTAGAGTCATAAACATCAGATTTAATTAAAAGGCGGAACCCGCTATCAGAAAACCAGACACGAATATCTGCGGTTTTGGGTGAACTGTCAGAATGCCTTACCTTTCCTGTGACCATCACTGTTTTACCTATTGAACTGGTAATAGCGGCTTCATCCGTAACATCAATGATATCAGAGCCGGTCTCTTTTGTGGTATCCTCTTCCTGAGCTGGTAACAGAAAAGAGCCAATGAAAGTCATCAAAGTTCCTAGTAGATAATGCTTCATAATTGATTTGAATTTTAATTGATTAGCTGAAAGTTTTAAAAATTAACCAAAGACATCCTCTCCAAAGATTGCCTTAGCTGCCTGCGCCACATCCTTGTCTCCTCTTCCCGAACAATTACAAATTATCAGAGCGTCCTTTCCAAGCTGAGGAGCAATCTTCCGGACCCCGGCAAGTCCATGAGCCGTTTCCAAGGCAGGAATTATCCCCTCAACCTGAGACAATTCCTGGAATGCCTCCAACGCCTCATCGTCAGTAGCATATGTATACTCAGCCCGGCCAATATCTTTAAGATTTGCATGTTCTGGGCCAACAGCAGCATAATCTAGACCCGCGGAAACTGAATGAGTTAACTCTATCTGACCATCATCATCGGCCAGTAGCCAGGTCTTGGTACCCTGAAGAACACCTAACTTACCTCCCTGAAACCTAGCAGCATGCTCACCTTTGCGAATGCCACGACCGCCAGCTTCAACTCCGAGCATCTTGACCGAATCATCTCCAAGAAAGGGATGGAAGAGCCCAATGGCATTACTGCCACCACCGACACAAGCGACGAGATAATCAGGTAATCTCTCTTCCCTCTCCAGTATCTGCTTGCGAGCCTCTTCGCCTATCACGCGATGAAAATCACGAACCATCATAGGATAAGGATGTGAACCGAGAGCAGAACCTAATATATAGTGCGTGTTCCGAACATTAGTGACCCAATCCCTCATGGCTTCATTGACAGCCTCTTTAAGTGTTCTTTGACCGGCAGCCACTCCACGAACCTCTGCACCTAAAAATCTCATCCGGGCAACATTCAACGCTTGCCGCTCCATGTCGACTTCTCCCATATAAATAACACAATCAAATCCGAACCGAGCACAGACCGCGGCCGTGGCAACTCCATGTTGACCAGCACCCGTCTCAGCAATGATTCGAGTTTTGTCGAGCCTCCGCGCCAGTAAAATCTGCCCCATCGCGTTATTAATCTTATGGGCTCCTGTATGAAGAAGGTCTTCTCTTTTCAAATATATCCTGGCACCCCCCAGAAGTTCGGTCCATCTCTCCGCAAAAGTTAAAGGCGTTGGTCTTCCCACATACTCTCTTAGCATTTCGTCTAGTTCTTGACGAAATTGGGGGTCAGATTTTGCCTTAGTATATTCGCCAGACAACTCTTCCAGAGCAGACATCAGAGTCTCTGGAACAAACATTCCTCCATACGTTCCGAAATGACCGGCTGAATCCGGAAGTTCTTCAATGAGTGGTTCTGACATTTTTAAGACCATAACATTAATCCCTGACCGGGTCCGTATCAAATATCTATAAGTCCTAAGAATAAAGGAAATCTGCTATTCATCGTGACTAATCCTTAGGTAAAGGCTACACTGAAAAGATGAAAAATAAGGTTTTCCGTATTCTTCTGAAAATTAGTCTTTTTACCTCCATCTTAGAACTAAGCTCAGCTCAAGAATGGACGCAGTTCCGTGGTCCCGGCACTTCTGGGCATTCTCCAGAAAAAGGAATCCCTGAAACAATACAAAAGAATAACATTAAATGGTCCATTGAATTACCAGGCAGTGGGCATTCTTCTCCGGTATTGTGGGGTGACACGGTATTCTTAACGGTCACTGACAAAGAATCATCAGGCCTCAGATACATAATTGCTTTTTCCTCAAAGAACGGGAAAGAAAAATGGCGGAACAAACAACCCTATCAAGTTTATAAACAGCACCGTTTCAATAATTTTTCTTCTTCGACTCCCTGCTGCGATGCAAAGAGGATCTACGTGACCTGGACCTCGCCGGACGGAGTTGAAGCGCTAGCGCTTGATCATAATGGTAAAGATGGAAAAAGAAACTAGGTAATTTCTACGCCAAGCACGGAAGCTCGGCTTCACCTGTCTTGGCCGGTAATGCTCTGGTCATTGGTAGCCACGGTGAACAAGGGAAAAGTTATATTGTTGGTTTAGATCCAAGTAACGGGAAGGAAAAATGGCGAATTGAACGGGAATCAAATGATAAGGGAGCCTACAGTACTCCCGTGACTCGAAAAGCAGATGACGGGACCGAGGAGCTTATATTCAGTAGCACCGCGCATGGGATCACCTCAATTGATGCTGCTAATGGAACGGTCCGCTGGGAACATGATGCCGGATTCTCCCAACGCTGCGTTGGCGGCCCTGTGATCTCAGGAAATACAATTTTTGTATCCGCAGGTTCCGGTTCCGGTGGAAAAGAATCTGCTGTCGTTAGGATCAAAGGTAAGAAAGCTTCTGTTGCATGGGAAGCTGGCCTGAAGGGTCTTCCCTATGTCCCTACGGGACTCTCATCTGATGGTATGATTTTTTTGCTTAACGATGGTGGCATCATGACATGCCGAAAAGCATCTGACGGAAAAGTATTATGGCAGGAGCGTGTTGTGGGAGCCCCTTACAGTTCGCCGATACTGATAAATGATAAAATCTACTGCTTCAGCAAGGAAGGCGACATGTCAGTCATTGCTGCATCATCTAAACTTAAATTGTTAGGTTCATTCAAATTTTCGGAAGGCATTTATGCAACGCCTGCCGTGGCAGGAGGCAAATTGTTTGTGAGAACTTTTTCTAATCTTTACTGCATCAGTAAATAGAAATATTTTCTGTCTAACCTATTGTCGTTCATGCAGTTTTGACATTCTCTCTATACTTTCAATGTATTGTTCTAAGGCCCTGTGAGGTTCAATCGCTTGAGCATTGTTGAGGGCATCCAAAGCCGAATTGTAGTCTCCTCTGAGAGCTAAAATTTCTCCGCGCCGACGCTCCGCTTGAGCTGCAAACTCATCAACAGAAGCGGCACGTTCAAGAAACATCAATGCCTTTTCAGTTTGTTCCTTTTCTACAAAATATTCTGATAATGTTACTAATATAAGACCGTCAAGAGGATCCTTTTTTAAGAATAATTCAAGCTTGGCTGCCCCTCTCTCAGAATCTCCTACCTCAATATCTATCATTGCTCCGGCACGCTCAAATTGATGAGCCACTTTGCTGTCTTCTTTAATTTGTTTGTCATAATTTGCCGCTCCTTTAATTTCCATGACAAATTGGCGGGCCTGATTCCATAACTGATACCGTACAAGATAATCAACTGCATCCGCAAATTTTTGAAACGGTAGAGGCTCTGGATCATTTAATGCCTGCCGATAGCAATCCATTGCCTTCTCCGTCAGCGTTTCGTTCAGGTACAGATGCCCCAGAGAAAGGATTTCAGAAGCGTCAAGAGCATTGAGTCTTCGAGCAATTTCCAGATCAGAAATAGCCAATAGTTGCTGCCCTTGCCTAAGATGCGCATCTGCTAAGTTCACCCATATCACAACCCTTTCCGGGGATACCCTTAGTACGTACTCATAAATAGATATCGCCTCTTCCAATTCGCCTAGATCCATTAATGCCGTTGCTTCGCCTAATTGCCACTGTAATTCATCAGGCATGGTGAGCTTCGCCATCCTGTAAGCCTGCAAGGCATCATGTGTTCTCCCTGACTGACTCAAACAATAACCTAAAAGGCCCATTGTCAGACCGTCCTGCGAACCAAGTTCAATGGCTCTTCTTAGGCTAGGCTCCGCTTCTTTATAATTCCCGGACTGAACATAAGCTATTGCGAGGTTCCTGTGAGCATCTCTAAAATTAGGCTGTATTTTAAGAGCTTTGCGAAAATTACTCATTGCCTGATCTGACTCGCCTTCCTCAAATTGAAGGCTCCCTAAGTTAAAGAGCATTGCCGGACTTTTCTCCAAGAGCGGACTCTTTACCATTAAGGAAATGGCCCCTGGACGGTCCCCCGAAGCCATCTTCTTAGAAACTAAATCAAGTTCTTGTTTCTCTTCCGGAGTTAATTTGGGCTCTATGCGTGAATCAATTCCATAACTAGCAGTGAATGCTTTACGAAAAGAATCAGTATTCCATATCGGATCAATCGGCATTGGAGCCGCACCCGTAACAGAGATGCAAAAGAGCATTAATATGAATTGTAATTTAAACATTATTTTGGTGGCTGTAATGTCATAGGCCAGCGGTAAATGGCATTGACTGGTTGGCCATCTTTTCTCGGAACTGAAAAACGAGCCCTTGAGGCAAAGGATGTCGCCATCTTGGTCAGTTCAGGATGAGAGCTTGAGATTACCTTTCTGACATTTACTCTGCCACTCATTGAGATACCTACTTCGAGGATCACAGTTCCACTACGCACACCACGCCTCAGCAAGGCGGTCGGATATCTGGTCGAAGGTCTATTCAACAAGCGGGGTCTCGAGTCAAGGTCTCCGACTAATACGAGACCCTGAACCTTAGGCCCTGTAATGGGTGCTGGCGACGGCTTGGCAGGTTTTGGTGCCTTTACTGCAAGCGGCGATGGTATGACTTTGGGATTTGATTCCAATTCAAAATCTGCAGTCCGCATCGTAAGGTCAATATTCGAGTCAAGGGTCGCGACTAATGGAGGCGCTACACTCTCAATCTGCAACTCAAGCTTGGGTAATGGAGGAGGGGGAGGAGGGGGAGGAGTTTCTTCCTGAACTTCTAATGGGGGAGGGGGAGGAGGCGCCATTTCAGACACAGATTCCATTGTTCTAATTGTCCGGTCCGGGATCCTTTTTGCATCCAAGAGTCGCATCATTAAAAGAAATGAAATCAATAAAATTACCAAGAAAACCGCACCCGCAAGCCTTCCCATAAGACTCCTGAGTAAAATGATAGAGTTTCTTTTTCTGATTAATTGCATCGTAAATTTAAAATCATTTGATCAGCTCCCATTCAACGTGGAAACGAAGACCCTGACTGCCCCGGCCAGCTTAGCCTCATCCAGAACTTCAACAGTTTTTTGAGTTGCTGTTCGGCGGTCAGCCTGTATGACAACAGGAAGGTCCTCTCCCTTGATGAGTCTTCCCACCACTGCCCGCACGCCCCCGACACCAATTTCCCGGCCTCCATAGTAGACACCGCCCTCAGCAGTGATACCAATCAGGATGCTGTTCTTGTCTAACTCCTGTTGAGAGGCTGCCCTGGGTTTTTCGACTTCGACACCGGTTTCATCTACAAAGACCGTCGTCACAATAAAGAAAATCAGAAGAATAAATACCACGTCAATGAGTGGCGATATATTGATCTCACCGGAGCCTCTGCTCCGCTTGTCCTGAAATCTCTGAAAATTTTTGGGCATTATTTAGAATTTATCCTGAATTGCTGTGCCGATCTGCTGAAACCCATGCCTCAACCGTTCATACCTGACCTTCAATGCATTGTGTATAAAATAAGCCGGCACACTAATAACGAGCCCTGTCTGTGTTGTTATGAGAGCCTCAGAGACACCCTTTGAAATGACTGAAGCTGGCCCGATCGACGAAGGCGCACTCATTCCATCAAAGGTAGTGAACATTCCACTCACCGTTCCTAGCAAACCAACCAGAGGAGCCGTTGTTATGAGAACAAAAGCAAAAGGAATTCGTCTCTCAGCGGTGGAAAACATTTCCTCCTCTATCTGATTCACCTGACCTTCTAATTTCTTTTCACCAATTCTCTGGGAAAGTAATTCCAATATCTCTGGAGAACGTGACCCTTGAAGTAATAAGCATTTCCATTGTGAGCTTTTAAGAATTGGAGCCCTGGGCAGTCGTAACAAGTTCCATATAGAAAGCAACGAATAAGCTATCCCGAAAGCGAGCCCCAAGAGACACCAAAACACCCAGCCCCCCTCAGAACCGAGGACACTCAACTCTTCATGTACAAGTTCTATCATTTTAGGGCCTTGTCTTCATTTTCTGGCTGGCCTTTAGACCATTAACATAGGCAATACTTGCCATTTCTATAGCGGATAGAATTCCACTTATTTTCCTCGATAATAAAGCGTGCATGATCAGAGCGGGAATGGCCACGACCAAGCCAAATTCAGTCGTGACAAGGGCCTCTGAAATTCCTGAAGAGAGGGACTTGGCATCGCCAGTGCCAAACACATTAATCAACTTAAAAGTATGAATCATGCCCGTCACTGTTCCTAAGAGTCCAAGTAATGGAGCCGTGGCCGCCGCAATAGCTATCCATGAAAGGCCACGCTCTAGTCGCGGCTGAGTGCGCAAATATTCCTCATAAAGAGCCTCCTCAACATCCTCAGGCGATTTATTTTCCATTTCGATGGCCCGTCTCAATGCTTTGTAGGCAGGATGAGATCTGCGCTCAATCCGCGACTTGGCTTCGCCCAAATTGCCCTTACTCACCTCATCAATGACTTTTCTCAACATAGACGGTCTTATGGCTCTGATTCTCAATAACTGAAGCCACTTGAAAAGTGCCGCGGAAGTGGCAATTAATGCAATGATTAGAATGGGATAAATCCAGAAACCACCCTTCTTAATATGGGCAAGAACCGAGCCGTCCTTTTTATTCAGAGCCTGCGCCATTCCCATTGTCGGATCAAAGGACATACTGACATCCTTGCCCTCGGCAAGCTTGATGATGGCATTGGCCGATGAGGTCCCATCAATGACCTGAGACCTAAGATCCTTATTC
>Ga0315318_10001356_pt1 | contig 10695 bp, 10 predicted proteins | sample M1200m3416metaG_FD_203703 | JGI IMG/M metagenome (GOLD analysis project Ga0315318, IMG submission 203703) | Ammonia-oxidizing marine archaeal communities from Monterey Bay, California, United States - M1 200m 3416 | ecosystem: Environmental > Aquatic > Marine > Coastal | place: USA: California... | reverse complement strand
CAACCATCATTTATTCTGCAATCGATCAACGTATTTCTCAAAGCTATTCTGTTGCAGGCTCATACCCTTTGTATCTTCGTCAGGAAGTAAAAAATCTTGGTGATTACGAACAGAACAATCTAGATATTTATCGTATATCAAATTATTTAGAACTCTACACCATGAGTTCTTTTGGTAACGACAGAAAATTGGTTCAGTTATTCATATACAACGACCCTTGCTGTTTTCAAGCAGAATTGTACGAAAAATTTCCATATGGTGAGATAATACAAAACAGACTTGAGATTTTAGGCAGTGAAGGAAAATTTAGTGTGTTTCTAGACAATTCTACTAATCAGCATGAAATATCTGATCATGCTTTAGGTTTAATTTTAGATGAGATGTTAAACAAAGGTTAAATCAATTGGATAATCAAAACATCAAATATCAGTATTGTAACAGAGATTTGTTAAACAAGCCTGAAAAATATAATTTTGCAGTTTTTCAAGGTAACGAATTCCTGCAAAGTTATCTTGATTTTAGATTTTCTATTGTGAAAAAACTCGAAAATTCAATTAAAATGACTGTAACTTTTACTGAGTTAATAAATAATTTTTGTAATCAAAACATACCTCAAGAAAATGATATAGAATTAGAAAATTTGCTAATAAAAACATTGTACGAAAAAAAAATGAAAAGTCATAAATTAGATACAAATATTGATGTTTTTTTAAAAAAATATGAAATAAAGAAGAGGCTGATGTCAAAATACGACACAGGTTTCCTTGAAATGAATCAAGATTACAAAAATTTAAGGAATTATCTATTGCTTGGGTTACTTTGTGTTATTAGATATGAAGAGACAAGGAATCTTAAGTTTTTGAATACCGTTCTTAAAATCAATGATATGTTGATAACCCAGGCCCAACAAATTAATGAGCAAACGGATCTTTCTATTTTTAAATACTGTTTAGAATTTGAAATAAAATTTGTTAAAGAATTGTGTGAATTAAAAGGATTAGAAATACAATGAAAATAGGATTGTTGCTTACACCAGATAACCGTTCTAAAGCATACATACAAAAAATTTTTAATCGAAATATTTCTCTTGATGAAATAATATTTATGAATGATAAACGGGATAGCCCTAAATTTTCAGAACAAATAATTCTGCAATCAAAAAAAAATGGTTTTGATATATCTGAAAAAGTTGAATCCACGCTACTAAACCATAATTTAAAATTTAAAGAATTTCCATTTATTGATATAAATAATAAAGATTTGATAAATTATATCAAAGAAAAAAATCTAGATTACATAATCTTCTCGGGCGGCGGAATCTTAAAAAAAGAAATCTTAAGTTGCCGGACAAAATTTATTCATTTTCATCCAGGAATTACTCCGGATTATAAAGGAAGTACTTGTTTTTACTATGGCATTCTTGATCAAAATAATTGTGGAGTTTCTGCTATTATAATGGATGAAGGATTAGATACTGGAGATATAGCATATCAAAGAATTTTTCCCAAGCCTGAACACTTTTTTGTCGATGAAGTGTATGATCCATATATTAGATCAGAGACACTGATTGACATTCTTCAGAAAAATATTCTAGAAAAAAATGAATTTAAAAAACAAAATATTTCTGAAGGAAATACATACTATATCATCCATCCTGTGTTAAAACATATTGCACTTTTATGTTGTCAAAAAAAGTAATTTTATCTATTTTTCCACTCAAATAATTTATCTTTTAAAAATTGTTCAATTTCTAATCCTCTGCCAGAAATAGTTTCTTTTTCATGGGGATCGCTTTCTAAGTCAAAAAGTTCAAAATTATTTGGTGTTTCATAGTAAATCAGTTTAAATTTTGTGTTCTTTATGCAAAAAACATTAGGTGATTTGGGTGAAGGAAAAGGTCCCTGCAGTCCACCTGTTTCAGAAAACGTAAATTCAGTCCCCTTAAATTCTGAATTACCAGACATCAAATAGGAAACAATACTTCCCTGTCCAGAAGCACGTTTGGATTTAGATATCTCAAGTAATGTTGAAAAAATCTGCGTTGCACTAAACAATTTTGAAGAAACTTTGTTTTTTTCTAACTCTGGACCAACGAACAAATAAAACGTTCTTAAAGTCTCTTCATATAAAAAAACACCATAATTTCTTTCACCAAATCTGTCACCATTACCTGTTCCATGATCAGCAAAGAAAATTACATATGTATTATCCGATACTCCCAATTCGTTAATAGTATCCATAATTTTTTGAGCAAATCTTCCCGATTCTATAAATGCATTATCATATGTCTCCAGATTTTTTTCTTTATTTTTATAAAAAACTGGATCATCCCATTCATACTTTTTTAGACGTTCAGTGACAGTTGCGGTATGAATTTTACTAAACTGTAAAAATGTGAAAAAAGGTTTTTTTTCAGAATTATTAAACGATTTTTTAATTAAATCAGGATGTCTAGAAAATAGATCATCGTTATACTCGTCATGTGATTGATAGATGTCGAATCCTCTTGCTGAAATCACTTTATCCGATATTAAATCACACGAGGTGAAGTAACCCTCCTTTTGCAATATCTCAGGTAGATAATCTACAGATTCTTTTAATTTGAACATCTTGTAATATGCGTCAACACCATTCTCTTTTCCAAATAAACCTGTAAAAATTGAATTTACAGCTGCAAAGGTGTAAGGATACGCAGCAGTAATATTGTCTAATAGGAATCCTTCTTTTTGTATACTAGTAAAGTAATCTGATTTGTATAATCTATCCCACCTAGCCCCATCTAGTAAAACTAGTATAATATTTGGCTTCATTTTAGGCAATTTGATATACCCTCTAAAATTTTCTATCGAATTAAGACTTGTCTACTCATACCCACGCATATCAAGGAAATCTGCAAGTTCTCCTTTTTTGTATAAAAATTCATAGAGATCTAAATCTGATAATGTGTCTATTTCTAACCAGCCATTATTTACGGGAACAGCTTTGATAGTAGCTCCACCTCTGATTAACGAATAAAGAAAATCTGTCAAGTATGATTTTTCAAACGGTAGTGATGCGTTGAGTGGATTTGTTCCTGTATTTGCTTGGTTTTTTGCTTCTTCATAATGTCTTTTTATCAAATCAATACCTGAACCTTGGAATTTCATCAAACCGATGTATTGGCCACAAATTTTTTCATAAGAATTTACTTTTTGACCAATCTCAACAATACATCCATCTTCAATAATAAGACTCTCTGCATCAGACAGAGGATCTTGAAATCTTTTTCCCCAGAGTCTTTTCCATTGTTTATCTACAATTACAGATATATCATTTGGCGAATTTATCAAAGATTCCAATACATTTTTTTCAAAAATTATATCACCATATGATACTATTGTAGAATCCAACATCTTTTCTTTTGCCGAAAACAGTGTTTCAACCATATTTGTTGATTCATATTTTTCATTTTTCAATATTGTAATTTCTGGGAAATTTATTAAATCTGATTTGTACCCAGAAACAATGGTTATGTCAGTTATACCAGAACTCTGAAATGCCTCAATTTGCCATTCGAGTAAGGACTTCCCAAATAACTCAACCAAACATTTGGGTTTATCGTTAGTTAATGGCTGTAATCTTTCACCTTTTCCTGCAGCTAAAATTATTGCATTCAAAACTAATTTCCCAAAAATTTTTTATTTTTAAAAATGGTTGATATGATTGCTTTGCTGTTAATATCAGGATCTCTTTCGGGATGCCACATCACTCCAATAATAGGGAGTTTCTCATGAAAGAATCCTTCAACTGAGCCATCTTTATTAAATATTGCAAATGATTTTAACCCATTACCCATCCCTTCAGTTTGTATCAAATTCTTATGATATGTATTAACATGAAAAGATGATGATTTAAACAAAGACGAAAAATTTTCATCTGTGATTTCAATATCATGTTTCTTTGCTAAATGAATTGTTGAACCATCTGTTGATATTTTTCCTCCAAAATAATTGTTAATTAATTGCATTCCTCTACAAACACCAATAACTGGAATCTTTTTTTCTAGGGCATAAACCAAAAGTTTTTTTTCTGTTTCATCTCTATTTTTATTTTCGCCAATATTATCACCACCAGATAATACTATACCATCCAAACTCATTTCGTCAAGGAAATCACCTAAATTTTTTAATGTGTTTGGTATATGCACTGAAACAAACCCCAATTCTTCCAGTAATGATGTCCAATCATGACTGAGTGCATCTCTTTCTTCTTCATAATTTGGGGCTTCTACTATTCGTAAAGAAATACCAATTCTTTGTTTGGGCTTGGTCATTAATGTCATAAGAAATTGGTTTTATTTAATATATCCAAGGGATTTAAGAACTTTTTTCTGTTCAAAAAACTCGTCACGTTTCTCATGTTCTAAAATAATTATTTGCTGATTTTTACAATCTAGTAAAACTTTAGATGCATGATAAATCGCATTAAAAATAATTTCTCCACATCCAATAGCTGCAGGAAGACCTACCTCAGAGCATCTAATTGACATATGTGAAGCAACACCACCATATTTTGTTATCAATCCTGCAGGATTTCTAGTGAATAACCAATCGTAACCAGGATCTGCATGTTCTAATAAAATTATTTTATTTTCAAGATCACGTGATGTTTTTGAGATATCAAGATTAATGATTTCTGATCTAATAGATTTTTCAGTAATATAGTTTGGTTTTGCAAGATAATACTGTATCAATTCAAAATCATTTTCTGAGAAAATGATTGATGGTAGCACTAAATTGGTATTGATTTCACTAAGATGCTTATTGTGCTCTATTTTCTTTTTCCACAATAATTTCAATTTTGATTTAGTATGAACACTATGAGATGCAAAAATTGTGTTTATGTCAAGGTGTGAAATGTCTTCTCTGGAAAATCCCAAATCATTTGCTGCATCTGCAATTAACTCTAAGGCAGCACTTAGATTTCTAGTGAATTCAAATTTTAGGTTTTCACGCATAATCAGTGAAGTTTGAATAAATGAGAAAAGATCATTAGATGAAATTGTGAGGTTATCTGTTCTTAACACCTTTACAATTTTTTTAAAATCAGGTTTATTATTTTCTGACTCTTTAACATTATGGAATTTTATATCATTCAAAAACGAATTTTCTTTATCGTATCTATCTGCAGTAATATCATATGTACCTGGACGTAAATGACCATATTTTTCAAGAAAATATTTTTTTGTGATTTTATTATCATAAAATCTGACTAAATCATTTTGAAAATTAGATAACGGTGTATTCAATGAATTCATAAATTTATCAATAGATTTTTTGGAAAAGTATCCCCGGGAAACAAAACTTTTTAGAAATGCTGTGCTAATGAATGCAATTCTAGCCATTAACGAAAAAGGTATTGTACCAAAATCCCTACAATCATTTAGTAAATTTTCTGCAATTTTTAATTTAGTGTAATATCTTTCTGTTTTTCCTAGTTTTTTCATATATGATAAACGATTTTCAGTCATTTTTTTGATAGATTTACCACATTCAACAGATGTTTTAGGAAATTCATCCATTATTTTCTGTGTAAACGATAAAAGTAAATTGTAGATCTTTTCAGTTTCCTTTTTTGAGAAATTAAAATTTTGTAACTCACTTAATCTTTTTCTTAATGAAAGATCATATGATGTGAATAAAATTTCAAACTCAGCCTTATCATGAAATTCAGGATTTTTTAATAATTTTTCTAAATAATAATTCATTAATTTCTTTTTGAGCTTTGACGGAAAGTTTGCAGGTATAAGAGAATTAAAGCTCGATCGTACGTCTACATATGGCTTATTTCCGAATTTCACCATTAAAGAATGAGGATTAAATTTTTGGTATCCTAAATGCGTTCTTCCCTTATACCAAGCATCTTTCATTATTAGAAAATTGTATAATGAATAATCTAGTAATTTAGGATTATTTCCTATTATTTCAGCTGGGTTCCAATCAGTCATATCTGAAAAAATCAGAGATCTTCCATCAAGTTTATTAAAATTTTGTAACTTCAAAAATTTTTTTTGATTTTTTTTGATTTTGGTTTTAATATTTGAATCAAATCTATTAATCTTGAATTTTTGAGATGATATCATTGGGCGTACTTGAAATATTACAACAGTATTACCTCGTGTAATTCCAAATTCAATATCTAATGAATTAGATTGTATGATGGATTCAATTTCTTTTACTGCCGTTAGTAAAAGATTCCATTCCCTTGTTAAGATTTTACTGTTTGAGGATCTTGAAATTTTTATCATTTTGTTAACAGAGCCTTGCGTAACTCCTACAGTTGATTTGCCTTCTTCATAGTTGATCACATAATAAGGTGAAGCCAAATCTGATGTTCTTGTAAAAATTACACCACTCGTTATAATATCTGAAGTTTGAGTTTGTACTAAAATTTGATTATTTTTATTTAAATTATTTTTTTCTTTGTAGGAATTAATTACCTGATTTATTGCTGATATTAATTGAGTATTGGAATTTGAATTGATATTTAAAACACTTTCATAACTACCGGCCTCAGAATTTTCCTCAGAATCTTCACCAATTGCAGAACTTCTGATAATTACTTTTTTACTGGGAAAAGAAGTTAATATTTGTTCTAAAATTTTATTTTTACTTTTTTGCCAATCATCTACAGTGAAATCAAGAATTTTTTCAATTCGAGAAAATTTTATCTGTTTTTTAAGTAATTTCAGAACATCGGATTTAGATGTAAAAATAGAATTTTTCTCAAAATTTAATTTCAAATTTTTCAATAATTTTTTTAAAAAAATACTGTTTTAAAACTTGCTAATCAATATATCCAAGTTTCCTTAATTCTTTCTCAACACGTTGGGTTTCATCATAATCAACCTCATTTGATTTTTTATAATTAGAAAATTTTTGGTCCCGAATCTCATTTAACATATTTTCCATTTTTTGTACAATATCTGGTAATTTATCCACCAAATTCTTCTCTTCCAAAGGATCTTTAACTAAATCATAAAGATGAATATTTTTTGTCATGTTATTTCTGTCTCTGAAATATTTGTATTCTGATGTTCTTATTCCAACAGAATTTGTTGTAGATGATTTTAGTGAAGGTGGAATGCTTTCAATCAAAACTGGAACCTCATCAATTTTTTTTCCTTCTAAATATGGTAATAGGCTTCTACCACGAATATTGTCTATATCTGGCGACTTTATTATACTCATGATTGTAGGGAATATATCGATACTTCTTACTTGATCTGAAATAATATTTTTAGGTGTAATACCAAAACCGGAAAAACATAATGGAATGAGAAATCTATCATCAAATATTCCAAGAATATTACTTGCAGCTGATTTTTTGAGTCGTTTATAATATGGGGAAAGATCTTCGTTTTCTATTTTTTCAATTTCTGGCTGAATTCTATCCTTAACAACATTTCTCCTACGCCTAGAATATGATTTTGATACAAATGTTTTCATTGGTTGTAGAAATTTTGGAATTTTTTTAACAGAAGTAATAGATTTGGATACTGCATTTGGTTCCCATGAAGTTCTAATCTTTTTGCAATATGATGCATATTCTTCTAGATTCGAATCATAATCACCACGTTCAGTTGCATGATCAGCTGTCAGTATAACTAGTGTATTATTCAAATCAACATTATCTAAAATTTTTCCAATCCAAACATCCATAGCAGATAAAATTCTTTCGTATTTATTATCGCCATATTTTTTATTATTGAGTTCTTTTGATCCACCATCATCAATTTCAAATACTGAGGTTGTATACAAGTCATAGAAATGTAAAAAATAAAACCAAGGTTCTATTAGAGAATTTTCTTTAAGTTTTTCAACAATTAATTTTCCATTGCCATTAAACAGTGTATCAGTATACGGATATTTGTATACATTCTCTTCAAAAATTCGATTGCCTAATCCCATACTTGCTGATTCTGCAAGAAAAGCATATGTTGTGTAGCCCATTTCTTTAAGGTGTTCAGCATAATTCTTACGCTTTTGATTCATAGTGAAAATTTCGTTGTTTAAAATTACTGCTTCGCATGCGGGCAATCCAGTAAAAACACTTGCTAATGACGCAAAAGTAACAGGTGCAGAACATATGGTTTGATTAAAGTAGACACCGTTTTGTATTAATGAATCAATATGTGGTGTAACAGAAGTTTTTTTATTTCCATTACATTTATCCGCTCGCAGACCATCAATTAGCAAAAATAAAATATTTGGTTTCAATCCAATATTCATTAATTTAATCTTGACTCATTTTTTTCAAATAATCTAAATCTTTATTATTTGAAAATTTACGCTCATTTACAAATTCATTAATTTTATCATGAATAGTTTTTAATTCTAACATTTCTTTTTTAGTATCTTCCTTATTGGATATTTTTACTAAAATTTCTGAAATTTTGATATTTAATTCAACATTAAGTTCTGAATTAATTAATGCACGACGCGTATATGGATTAGCTGATAGCATTACACCTGCTTCCGAACTATAAGCTGGAGATCGTTTGTAGTGTGTATAACCAATCATGGTTAGTAATGGTACACCTATTGCAATCATAGTGAGAAGGTATATTTCAAATGAAGGAAATACCGCTTTCAATTCCGGATAATTTTCAATAGCAAGGAAATAAGTTACTGTTAGTGTATTAATTGCAGCAAAAATAAATGCAAAATACATTCCCCACCCTCCTCTAAAATAGTAAAGCAGTTTGAAAGGTAGGCTATTGGTCTTAGTCATGCAGAAAATTTAAAGAGTTAGTATATCAATATCACTGCTAAATGTAATTGATAACAACATTTCAAAAAAATGAATCATTAAGTGTACCATTCAAATTTTTTTCCAATAAATTTGAATAATCTTTCATTATGAGGTCTGAAAAATTCTATTAATAATTCCCTAGTTTGGGGATTCATAGGAGTGTATTTTTTCTGTTTTTTATGTTGAGGATTTTTAATTTTATAATCTGGTAAATTGAGATATTTAAACACTGATTCCAACACTGCAGTTGGCTCTGAATTTAGATTTTCAGTTGATAAAGTCAAGATCTGTTTTTTTGGAAATAATTCAGCCCAAATTTTTAATTGATCTACATAAACTCCTTTTAAAAGATGAGAGTTTTTTTGATTAAAGACGTCGAAATTTTCCTCCGTAATTAATCTAGGGTATTTCCTTTGTATATTAATCTCATTTTCAATAATTGTTTCAAAAGACGGAGGATTAGATTCGCGGCTTGACCAATCTTGATATTCAGAATATGCTCTATCAATCGGATTACGTAGAATAGATATCAATTTAATATTTGGAAGTAATTTTTGAATTCGTTTGGCAGCTGTCGGGTTCCAAAAATAGAATGGAGTATCTTCACCGGTGATTGCTATTCCCTCCCTCTTTCTAACATCTTCAATTTGTTTTTTTCTTGGAAACATTGATCTGTACCAATTTAATCCAAGATGGAAATTACTATCAAAAAATCCAATTTCATCATACGCAGCTGCAAGCGTACATGGATGTTCACATATATCATAATAGAGTGATGTTGTTCCACATTTCATTGCTCCAATTATTATAAAATCTGGTAATACTCTAATAGGACCAGTTATACCAAAAATATTTCGTTTGAAAAAATTCCAATAGATTTTTTTTAACATGCTTGTAAAAAATTTAATTTACATATTGTGAAAGACGTTTCTCTTCATCATTAAATACTACACCAACTGTTCTTAATAATTTAATATTATTTTTATCGCAAAATTCAATTAATGTTTTCATATACTCCTTGAATTTAGATTCTGGTTCGCTTTTTTTAAGAATATCTGAGAAAAGATCATCATGATCTAACATAAAGATTTTTTCAGGACCATTTAATGCAGATGCAATATTCTGTAAATTTGCAATTGCCTTGCCGCTTTCAATTTTTGGTATAATTATTAGATTTTCTGGGAATAAATCAATATATTTTTTCAAGTCAGAGTCCGATTCAACATTAGATATAGCCAAGTAACGTATATGTTCATTAGAATTAATGACGGAAACTAAATCTTCTATTGCATATCTATTATTTGGTGGTTTAATTCTTTTAATTGGTAAATCCAGAAAAATAGGCGTGCCTGAATGTTTTTTTAATATATCATTTAGCTGATCAATACTATCACACCAGGCTAAATTTACTCTGAAAATTGCACCCTCTGGAATTTGTATGTCATAATTAGTTAAATTCTGTGAAATAATTAACATTCAGTTTTCACCTTCTACATGTTTAATAGAGTTATTATTTAGATTAACTTGGAATACATCCATCACTTTTCCAGTGTTACTAACAAATTCCCCATAAAGTGTTTTGCCATTGTTTACTAGTTTAACATTCAAAAATCCATAATCATTATGATTTTGAATAACAGACCATGGTTGTTTCTGTTTGAATATGGAATGACTGTGACCACCAGTACCAACTGTTAGATAAATTTGGCCATCAGGATCATCATACGAACAATTCTCGTTATCTGTTATAGTGTTATTGAACGTTAAAGGATTTGTTCTTTCGTATGCGTGTTTATGCCCATTTATTACCAAATCAACTCCGTACAAATCAAAAGTCGGTTGAAGAAGATTTCTCAAATCCATAGAATAGAGATTTGGTGTACTAGTATACATAGGATGATG
>Ga0315318_10001354_pt1 | contig 10701 bp, 7 predicted proteins | sample M1200m3416metaG_FD_203703 | JGI IMG/M metagenome (GOLD analysis project Ga0315318, IMG submission 203703) | Ammonia-oxidizing marine archaeal communities from Monterey Bay, California, United States - M1 200m 3416 | ecosystem: Environmental > Aquatic > Marine > Coastal | place: USA: California... | reverse complement strand
TTACCCGCCTCAAAAGGGTCGCCTTGTCGGCCTCGGGCAAAGGCCGCAAGCCTTCACGCTCGAGCCTCGACAGAACAAAATGATCAACGCCATTACGGGCCCAGCCTGAATCACTCACCTCAGGCAACCCCGGCATCATCGGCGGCACGAATGCCCAGTGCCTGTCATTTTCCGGCCAGCCCCCGCCCGCTTTGAGCCACCTGACAAGGAGATCCCTGTCTTTATCTCTCAGCTTCCTGGGCGCATCAGATGGAGGCATGCGCTCTTCAGGATCAGCGCTGACCAGGCGCTTGAGCATCTCCCCATCGGAGAGAACCCCACTCTTCAATGCCGCCGACCGATCACCCAGGTGGAGCCTTCCCTTGCGCGCCTTGGCATCGGGGCCGTGACATTTGAGGCAGGTGTCAGAGAGAATGGGCCGGATGTCCCGGCCGAAGCTGAGTTCATCTCCGGCGGTCGTCACGCGCAGCGGCAACAGCGCCAGAACGAATAAAGCGCATCCGTGAAACCACCCGCTCCTGGTAAACAAGCTGAACTTCATAGGAACAGTTTAACAGAGTCCGGGAGCTCAATTTTGGCTCATTTTCCACTTTGAACTAAAGATCGAAAAAGCCGGAGCCCTCGCCCTTCTCCCGCCGCTCTTTGTCATATTCCTCCTCGCAGCTTCGCAGAGCTTTGGCCTGCAATCAGAGACGCTTTGGATTGAATGGAGTCTTCGGTAAAACCCCGGAAGCTCGCGCCCGTAGAAGCGGCCGCAGTGAATTGATAATGGCCTTCGCGGCCTTGTCAGGCTTGACCGCCAGGTTGTTGAACTCGAGCGGATCATTTCTGTGATCATAGAGCTCGACTCCTTCCCGGCCCTCGGCCCACTCGGTATACCTCCAACGCTCGGTTCGAATACTGCACCCCATCACCGCCCTGGCGAGCCTCCCATCTGCCGGGCGAAGGACCTGCGTTACCGCTGCGCCATCCCAGGCAGCTCCCGGATCGTCAAGCAGCGGACGAAGACTCCGGCCATCGAGACCTTTCGGAACAGGCGCTCCCGCCAGGGAAGCAACCGTCGGGTAGATGTCTACGAATTCGACGACCCGGGAACAGGAGCGGCCATTACCCCTCGCTCCTGGAGCCCGGATAATGAGGGGGGCCCGTGCTGCCTGCTCAAAAAGCGTTCGCTTCTGCCAGATGCCGTTGTGCTCGCCCAGGTGATACCCATGATCACTCCAGAAGACGACAATCGTATTTTCAGCCAGCTCGAGTCGATCGAGAGCATCCAGCAAACGGCCCACCTGGGCATCGATGAATGAGACGCAGGCGTAGTAGGCCTGCAAAGCCTTCAGCAGGAGAGGCTTCTCGAGATTGTAGTGAGGGACCGGGCAGTTGTGAGCGAACGCGGCAACAGGAATGTCATCCCTGTCATTCGCGGGAGCGTAGGGCAAACGCATCTGGTCGGGAGGATACATGTCAAAGTAGCGCTTCGGGGCGATATAGGGCGTATGCGGCCGAAAAAAGCCTACGGCCAGGAAGAAAGGCTTGTCCCTGTTCTTCTCCAGCAGCCCAATCGCCCGGTCCGCGATCATCCCGTCTGTCTGCTCGCTGTCCTTGCCCTCAGCGGCCAGCCAGCTCAAGGCGCCGCTGATCTTGCGGTGAGGCTCAGCGTTGAACACCAGCCCCTCGTCTGTCTTGTCACGGCCTTTTGGATTCAACCGCAGGTTCCACGATGGAGGATCATCAAAGCCATCCGTCCCGATCGAGGCGGGAACGTTGTAGTGATAGATCTTCCCTACCCGTGCAGCGAGATAGCCGGCCTCCTGGAAGGACTGCGGAAGCGTGATGGCATCTGGCACCTCGTCACGGAAATGCCGATCGAGATCATAGACCTTGATGCGATCCGGACGCAGCCCTGTCATCACGGAGGCTCTTGTCGGATTGCACAGGGGGAGCTGGTTGTAGGCCCGCTCAAACCGAACGCCGCTGGCCGCCAGGCGGTCGATATGCGGAGTCTTTGCAACCACGTCGCCATAGCAGCCCAGGGTGGCCGCCAGGTCGTCAACCACAACGAACAGCACATTGGGACCCTTCCGCGCGACAGGCGGTTCTCCCCGCAACAAACCCATGAAAAGAAAGAACGCCAGGCTGAGAGCTGAACCCCAGCGCCGCCGGGAGAAATCAAGACTGTGTTTGAGCATGGGGTGGTCCGATCTGAGGCTTTCGACGATTCTGATAGCGGGCCGAGGCGGCCCGGTCCATCCGCCAATAGCCTATGCAAACCGGCTGCGGCAGGCAAGCAGCCCTCACCTTCTATACAAACTCAACACGCATGGCCCTTGACTTTCGTTGTTCCGAGATGGAGTCTGGCTCTACTCCTACAGACCGCCTGAACACTCCCCCCTCCAGGATGAGAACCACCATGCGCAACAGCCTACCGGCCCTCTTGGTTATTTTCTCCATCTCATCAGCGCTGAAGGCCGACTGGCCCCAATTCCGCGGCCCGGACGGCCAGGGGCACTCCCAGGCCGAAGGGGTCCCCACGACCTGGAGCGAGACGGACAACATCGCCTGGAAAACCAGGGTACCCGGCGAAGGCTGGTCCTCTCCGGTCATCTCAGGCAATCAGATCTGGCTGACCAGCTCGAATAAAAAAGGGCTCTCCCTTCACGCGATCTGTGTAGACCGCGCCAGCGGCAAGCTCCTCCACGACATCGAGGTCCTGACAACCCCGGATGCCGGCCCGCGCCATGTCCAGAACGGATTCGCCTCCCCAACACCGGTCCTAGATGGAAAGCACGCCTATGTAACCTTCGGCCCCCGCGGAACGGTCTGCCTCGATACCTCAGGAAAGATTGTCTGGAAAAACACAGAGCTCGGCTTCAACGTTATTCAGGGAGCCGGAAGTTCGCCGATTCTTCATGGAGACCTCCTGATTCTCACCTGTGACGGCATCGACGTACAGTACATCGCCGCCCTCGACAAGCGCACCGGCAAGGTCAGGTGGAAGCAAGCCCGCCAGCACCTCGAGAGAGTCACGAGCGCGATTGGAAAGATGGCGTACTCAACTCCCCTGGCCCGGACCATAGATGGAGTTCCCCAGCTGGTCAGCAGCGGGGCCGACCATGTCGCAGCCTACGACCTCAGGACAGGCAAGGAGCTCTGGTGGATGCCCTACACGGGCTTCTCGCAGGTGGGCCGCCCCTCCTACGGCAACGGCCTCTTCTACGTTGTCGGCTCGGTCAGCCAGGATCACTTTGCAATCTTCGCGGTTCGCCCCGGCACGGGACAGCTTACAGACGCACAGGTTGTCTGGAAGAACTCCAGCGGTATCGGCCACGTCCCATCCCCCCTGCTTGTCGGCAAGGAAATCTACGCGGTGGACGACAAGGGAATCACCAGCTGCATCGATGCCATGACGGGAAAGGTGCACTGGAAGGAACGCCTCGGCGGCAACTACAGAGCCTCCCCCATCGAAATCCGCGGCAAGATCTACACCTGCAGCCGCGAAGGCGTCTGCCGCGTCCTCGCCGCCGGAAAGAAATACAAGGTCCTTGCCACCAACAAGCTCGATGGCACGCTCATGGCATCCCCTGCCGTAGCCGGCCGTGCCCTCTTCATCAGGAGTGGCACCCATCTCTATCGCATCGAAAAGCTCGGGAGATAGGCTGGAATGAAAAAGGAATTTCGCGCAGTCCCCCGGCCCGACGACATCGAGGGCATGGAGCGTGATCTTCGTTTTCACCCATCAACGACAGAGGCCCCCCAGGCCCTGTCACCTCAACAGGTCGAGAGCTTCAATCGCGATGGGTTCCTCAAAAACCTGAAGGTTTACGAAGGCGGTGAGATCGAGCCCATCCGATCCTTCTTCGACGAACTGCTCCAGCGAACCCTGGCAGGCGGCGAAGACAGCTATTCGATCAGCACCGCGCATCTTCTCCACGGTACCGTCTGGGACATCCTGACCCACCCGCCCATCGTGGCGATCGCCAGAGATATACTCGGGCCAGATGTCATCGGCTGGGGGTCACATTTTTTCTGTAAGATGCCGGGCGATGGCAAGGCGGTCGCCTGGCACCAGGACGCCAGCTACTGGCCCATGACTCCATCGAGGACGGCGACGATCTGGCTGGCGGTCGACAAGGCCGACCTCTCCAATGCCTGCATGAAATTCATCGCAGGCTCCCATCACCATGGACACCTCACGTGGCGGCCGAGCAGCGAAGAAGAAAACAACGTGCTGAATCAGACCGTTGATAACGCGGAGAGTTTTGGCGAGATCGTTCCGATCGAGCTGGAGGCCGGAGAGGTCTCCATACATTCCGACCTTCTCCTCCACGGCTCAGACGCCAACACCTCCGACCGCAGACGCTGCGGGCTGACCCTGCGCTACTGCACCCCCGATGTCAGGGCCGAAAACGACTGGCACGAAAAGGGCGTGCTGGTCGGCGGCGAGGACCGTGAGGGAAACTGGGCCAACCGGCCCCGCCCCGAAGCTGAATAGGCTTCCGCCCGGGATAAAGCCGTGTATCCTATGGAAACAGTCGCGAGGCAACCTGGCTGGAACCGCTTGAATCTGGAGCTCAGCATGAAAACCATTCCGGGGTTTCTGTTCCTGTTAATTTCCCTGCTGGCCCTGGCGCCAGCGGCCCTGCACGCCCGAAAACCCAACGTCATCGTCATCCTTACCGACGACCAGGGCTGGGGCGATCTCTCGCTCAACGGCAACACGAATCTCCAGACACCGCGGATCGACGCACTCGCCCGTGCCGGCGCCAGGTTTGACAGATTCTACGTCTGCCCGGTCTGTTCACCCACGCGCGCTGAGTTTCTCACTGGACGCTACCATCCCCGCAGCGGCGTCGTCAGCACCTCGGCCGGAGGCGAGCGCGCCGACCTGGATGAGATGATGATTGGCCAGACGTTCCAGGCGGCTGGATATGCCACAGGAGCCTTCGGGAAATGGCACAACGGAATGCAGCACCCCTATCATCCGAACGCACGCGGCTTCGATGAATACTACGGCTTCTGCTCCGGACATTGGGGAAACTATTACGACCCCGTTCTCGAACACAACGGCAGGATGGTGCGCGGCAAGGGCTTCATCATTGATGACCTGACCAACAAGGCTCTCGAGTTCATTGAACAAAACCGCGACAAGCCATTTTTCGCCTACATTCCCTACAACACCCCCCACTCGCCGATGCAGGTTCCGGACCGGTGGTGGAATAAATTCAAGGATAAGGACCTGGCCATGCGGCCCACCTCGAAGAAGCGGGAAAACCTTCCGCACACCCGCGCCGCCCTGGCCATGTGCGAAAACATCGACTGGAATGTCGGCCGCATCCTGGACAGACTGGATGAGCTGAAGCTTGCGAACGACACCATCGTCGTCTACTTCTGCGACAATGGCCCCAATGGCAACCGCTGGAATGGCGGCATGAAGGGGCGCAAGGGCTCAACCGACGAGGGTGGTGTTCGCAGCCCCCTGCTGGTGCGCTGGCCGGGGAAGATCAAGGCTGGAAAGACCGTCCCGCAAATCAGCGCCGCGATCGATCTCCTGCCCACCCTCGCTGAACTTGCCGAGGTTCCAGTTGCCAGCCGAAAACCCCTGGATGGCGTCAGCCTGAAGCCCCTGCTGCTTACTCGGAAAGACGGATGGCCCGAAAGAAACATCTACTCTCATTGGAGAGGCCGGGTCAGCCTGAGAACCCAGCGATTTCGCCTCGACCACCAGGGACGGCTCTACGACATGCTGGAGGATCCAGGTCAGAGCAAAGATGTCGCCGAAGATCATCCCGCAATCGCCACACAGTTGCGGGCGGCCAGAGATTCCTGGGCGAAAGAAATCCTCCCTGAGTTGAAGCAACCTCCACGCCCCTTCGTCCTCGGACACCCCGGATCAAAATACACGCAACTCCCGGCCCGGGACGCACTAGCATCCGGAGCGATCAGGCGCTCTAACCGTTTTCCGAATTGTTCCTTTTTCACAAACTGGAAGAGCATCGAAGACTCCATCACATGGAAGGTGGAGGTCCCCGCTGACGGAATCTTCGAGGTCGAGCTCTATTACGCCTGCGGAAAAGAAGATGTCGGCTCCATCATCGAGCTCAGCATGCAGTCCGGCGCCTCGGGGGCTATCCCCGGGAGTTCCGTGCGAGCAAAGGTCAACCAGCCCCATGACCCACCCCTTCGTGGCGCCGGCGAGGACTGCGTAAAACGAACCGAGTCCTACGTAAAAGACTTCAGACCCCTCAAGCTTGGCAGGATGAAGCTATCCAGAGGAGCGGGAAAGCTCACCCTTCGGGCCCTTGAGAAGCCTGGCTCGCAGGTAATGGAGGTGCGCCTGCTCTTCTTCACCCGGGTCAACGATTAGCCACAGGGCACAGCAGTCCCTTACTCCCCACCCGCGCCCGGAAGCGACCAGAGGGTCAGAGCTTCATGGTCCTTTACAAGGAGCCCCCGCTCGAGCAGCACCGGAGGAGCCCAGGTAGGACTGCTGGCCACCTGGTAGGAGGCGGCCTTCCTGAAGCCCTCGCCGGTCGCCGCGATAATGTGCAACTCCCCATCATTAACCAGCGCCAAAACATAACCGGGGACCGCCAGAAACATCACGTTCTGCCCGGTCCGCGGAGGCCCCATCCACCGCAGCTTTCCCGTCTCCATGTCGAGGCAGAAAAACCTGCCCTTATCGTAATGGGAGAGACCGTAGAGAAGATCTCCGTTAACGATCGCCGAGGCCATATCGAGCGCAACCTTCTTCTGGCTCCAACGTTTCCGCACCGTCCACTTCCCGCCCCTGTAGAGAGGTTCGATGCTGTGAACTCCGCGGTTTTCTCCCCCTAGCAGCACGCGCCCTTTGTGGAAGACAGGGGTCGGCATGTTCTGGTTGTGGGTCTCATGCGGAAACGGATACTCCCAGAGCAGCCGCCCGGACTCACTTTCGATACCGGCAAGAACCCTGTGGTTCCATTCGATAACCTGCCGTGTTCCGCCAAGCTCCTCCAGCAGAGGCGAAGAATAACACGGGCCATCCTTCCCCTGGCTCCAGACCTCCTTGCCGGTGGCCGCATCGAGAGCGACAAGCGCGCCCTTCTCCTCCATTCCAAAATGAGCAATCACGCGAGATCCATCGACGAGCGGCGAGGTGGACGCGCCCCAGTACGGATGGCTCTTCCCAAACCGCTTCCTGTAGTCGCGCCGCCAGAGCCGTCTACCCGAGGCCGCATCCCAGGCCGTCAGCACTCCCGCAATGCTCATGGTAAAGAGTCGCCCATCTGCCAGCACAGGGCAGGACTTGGGCCCCTTGCCATGACGCTCACCCCCGCCGCCAATCTTGAATGGCGCCGAGTAGCTCTCTCTCCATTTCACCGCCCCGGTCTCGAGATCGAGGCACCAGACGACCTCATCTTCTCCCTGCCGGGCATGCTGGTAAACCCTGCCGGAGGCTACCAGTGGAGAGCCATAGCCCGTGCCCACCTTGACTCGCCACCCACGCTGCAGCTTTCCAGGCCATCGGCCTGGCACCTTAAAGCTTGAAGCCCATCCATCTCGTTTCGGTCCAAGCCAGCCCGGCCAATGGACCCCAGCGACCTTAGAAGCTTGCGCCTGGCAGACTCCCGTCACCAGAAGAATGACGGCAAAGGCCGCAGCCAGTCTGCAATAGGACCGGTTCATCTCGTGGATCCTTCCTGGCTGCTTAAAACAGCTCCTTAATCGGCGTTCCGTTCAACACCAGCTGGCCCGGATTGCGGGGGAGCGTCGGATCAAGCCGCATCTTGCCGACATCGAACACGGTATGAAGGATCGTCAACATCATGTCCCCGGGAGTGATCGGCCTGGTCGCAGGCCTCTCAGCCTTGGCGTTAGATCTCCCGACCACCTGCCCCATCCGCAGGCCGCCGCCGGCGAAAACCAGTGGACAAAGATTCGCCCAATGCCCCCGGCCGCTACCCTTGCCAATCTTCGGAGTGCGCCCGAAATCACCGGTAATAACCAGCAGGATCTTTTCGCTGAGCCCTCGCTGTTCAACATCCTCCAGGAAGGCCGACACGGCCTGGTCCATGGTCGGACCCAGCATGGCCATCCCCTTGACCATCCCGGGGTTGTTGCTGTCAGCGTGCATGTCCCACCCGGCGCTATGCACCGAGACGAAGCCGGCCCCGGACTCACAGAGCCTCCGGGCGAGCAGCATCTGCTTACCGAGGGTGCTGGGCCTGTGGCTGTTATGCCCGATCTTGACGTGGCTGGTGTCGTATTTTTCCACCAGCCTGGGATCTTCAAGTCCCAGGTCAAACGCCCTGGTGGCGCCGCCAAGCAGCATGGAGACAGCCTGGGTCGACAGCTTGTCCATCGACCCCATCGCCTTGCTGCCATCCAGTCTCCGCCGAAAGGAGTCGATGGAATCGAGCAGCCGTCGACGATTCTCGAAAATTTCCGGAGGCAGATTCAGGGTCATGTTCGCCACACCCGGATCCACTCGCTGGTCGTTGTTTTTGGCAATCGTCTTCCCCGCGGCCTCCGCGCCCCAGCCCACCTGCCGGGGGAACGGCCCGTAGGACCTCCCGAGAGAGCCGGACCAGGAGCCCTTGTTGAAACGATGAAACTCCTTGGTGTACTGCCGATCCACCTCGGCCTCGTTCAGGGTGATGTAGGTGGGCAGCCCGGTGTCAGGATGGTTCGTTCCGCGCAGGCGTGAATAGCAGGATCCGATGCTGAAACCACTCGATCGGTTGCCGACCGGATCGGTGCCGCCGGAGAGCACATGGATATGAGCCTTCTCATGATCGCCCACCTTGTGGGCATGCGAACGAATGACCGCCAGCTTGTCAGCCATGGCGGCCAGCCTGGGGAAGCTTCCCCCGAAGGTAACGCCGGGCAGCTTCGTCTTCACTTCGCCGTTGACGCTGCGATATTCCATCGGAGCGTCCATCTTGGGATCAAAGGTCTCGATCTGGCTCGCGCCGCCGGAGAGGTAGAGCAGAACAACGGACTTGTCCCGCACATAGCCCTCATCGAAAGAGCCCCCCTTCGCCGCAAGCAGGTCTGGAAGCGCCAACCCGCCCAGCCCCAAGCTTCCAACCCGAAGGAAATCGCGCCGGCTGAAACCGGAACAATCCCTGCCTCCCCCTGCCTGGACAAAATTAAGCACTGCTTCGTATCTCCTCTACAGTCGGCAACGCGGACGCATGAGATCACCTGTATAGAAACACGCAGATCTCATGTCACTATTTTAGTTTATCCAGGATGGACAGCCAATAGTTTGCCATCGGATCTTCTGACGGCCCCAAACGTTCCCCGTAGACCTAAGCGCAACAATATAAGGACTTAGAAAAAGACGCGCCCTCTTACCTGGCCCGGATCTTCACAAAAATAACCTTATTGCGCTGCCCCTTGCGTTTCCCCAGTCGCAAAAGACCTTCCCCGCAGGTAACCCAGCTCTCCTGATCGCTGATGCGGCAAACTCCGGAATTTCCCAGGGTGGCCTGGTTTTCAGGGATCAGAACACGTTCTGTCTTCCGGATGACCCGGAGAGTACCCGGATCGACCTGCCCGATGAAAAGCGGAGCACGGTGTCGAAACATGTGGTCGTTGCCGGCGCCTCGGCGGGTGTATACAAGGAAAAGTCCACCGCCAACCACCACCCAGTGCTGCTGCGTGTTGTAGTTTCCAAGCGGCTTGCCATCATCAAAGCGCCATTCGCGAACTTCCTCGAAGTGAAGCCCATCCTTGCCTCGCGTGACATAGCCGGTATGGTCGGCCCGTAAGGTCAGAAAATACTCCCCGCCAAATCGAACAAGGGATGGCTCGTAGAGACCGCGGCCCCGGGGAACGCTCAGCTCGGACCCGTGCTCCTTGTAGGTGAGCGTCCGGCCATCAAACGCGCAGCGTGCCACCACGCTGGTGAAATTGTACTTTTTCGGGTCCCGCCAGTAACGAACCGGCAGCAGGATATCGCCGTCCGGAAGATCGACTCGCTGTGTGTTGCCGGCGTTCGCGCCGGTGATCCCGTAGCCGCCATGGTCTTTTTCAGGCATGGCCAGGAATTGAAGAGGGCCCCAGGCCCCCGTATTCGGATCCATCACGGCGTAGGACACCCTCTCCCTCAAAGCGACCTCACGCTTCCCGCCAGCGAAATTAAAGGTCTTTCCTGTCGCCAGGACTCGACCGCTCTTTGAATGCCAGGTGGGCCAGAAATCGCCGGGCGCGACCTCGTAACCGTCGGCCTGTTTCGTTCGCCTGAGGGACGTGATCATGGCGGGGCGACTCCATGACCTGCCAGCATCAAGGCTGGTCGACTGGTAGATGTCGTGGAAGTCGTGGGACTTGCCCTTCCCCGTCTCTGACAAGGTCGTAACCCACCGCGGCTTCACACCGGGAACATAAGCCGTCCGCGCCTGCCACCAATCCCACTCAGCCGAGCCCTCGATGCCCCCCAGGCTCTCAAGCTCGAACTGCACCGACTCTACCCGGTCCTGCCCCAGGCCCTGGCCTGCGCAGAGACCCAGCGCCAAAACACTGGAAAGCAGATGTCGGTTTAAATGTCTGCGAAACGAAAAGCCCCTGGCCAAATCACAACTCCTTGCAGAAAGACTCCATGGCCCTGGCCAGCCCGTATTGAATACAGTCCGGCTGCTATTTCAGAGGAAACTCCGGCCTGCGCCTGGATAAGGAAAACCGGAAGAACGATTACTTCTTCAAGTTCGCAAGCTTCTT